>ENA-OSIY01000094-OSIY01000094.1-marine-metagenome-genome-assembly--contig:-NODE-94-length-48200-cov-13.423914_pt1 | contig 48200 bp, 56 predicted proteins | sample MGYA00237884_ERZ534233 | MGnify/ENA primary metagenome ERZ534233 (study PRJEB26412, sample SAMN06343840) | marine metagenome | isolation source: estuarine water | place: USA: Columbia River Estuary... | reverse complement strand
GGACCTCAGGTTTTCATCCTGGTAAGAGGGGTTCGACTCCCCTACCGAGTACAAAATCTGTTTAGAACTTTTTCATATGTATAATAAAATTAATTATTATGAAAAATGTAACTAAAGAACAATTTTTAGGAATTCTTAGACACACCTTAACTTTCTTAGGTGGGATTTTACTTACACAAGGTATTATAGATGTATCACTTTTAGGTGAAGCTTCAGGAGCTATTATAACATTAGCTGGTGTTGTTTGGTCTATAGTAAGTAAAAAACAATGAAAGATTTCTTCAAAACAATGTTTTCCAATGAACAAGGTACCTCGCATAAACGTGTGCTTGGTACCCTTGGTTTTATTTCCTTAATAGTATTTTTATTTACGTGTGGAGAAGCTCATAAATCAGTAGCCGTGTCTGCTGTAGAATATTTAACTATAGCTACTGTATTTGGTACTGTATTGGAAAAATTTGCTCCCAAACCACCAACAAATCCCGAAGTATAATGATACAAGCACCAAAAACCACCCAGGTTACTTTTCCTTTAGAACAATATTATCAAGATCAATTTCCTAAAAAACAAATTTACTTACATCACACGGCAGGTAATGCTGATGCTAAGAATGTTTTCTTTGGTTGGCAGAGTGATCCAGGAAGAATAGGAACTTGTGTATCAATTTCCGGTAAAGGAAAAAACACAATTGATGGTGAAATAGTACAAGGTTATTCATCTAAGTTTTGGGCTTATCATTTAGGTGTTAAAACTAAGTTTTTCCAAGCAATTAAATTACCTTATAAAGAATTAGATAAACATTCTATTGGTGTTGAAATTTGTAATTGGGGTCAATTAACTTTAAAAGATGATAAGTTTTATAACTATGTAAAACGAGAAGTATCTAAAGATGAAGTTTGTGAATTAAGTACTCCATTTAGAGGTTACAAATATTATCATAACTATACTGATGCTCAAATAGAATCTACAAAACAATTATTATTATATTGGGGTGAATTATATAATATTCCTTTAACATATAATCAAGATATTTTTGATTTAACTCCTCGAGCATATAAGGGGGAAGCAGGAGTATTTACACATTGTTCAGTTAGACCTGATAAAGTAGATATATATCCTCATCCAAAAATGATTGAGATGTTAAAATCACTCTAGTTGTATATATTTATAATCAACAAATTAGCGCATTATTCCGTGATTTCAAATTGATCGTTTAATATATGCGCTATATAAACGTTATATACAATATTTATGCGTGTGGATGTAAATAAAATATTTAGATTATTCAATGGGGAGGACTTCAATTCACTTCCTGAAAAATCTCAAGTAGTAGAAGCTGCTATTGATTTTAAGGAACATCCTTTATTTTGGGTAGGTATGTTTAAAAAACTCATCCAAAATCATAAAGTTTATAATCGTTCTATGATAAATTTCTTTTCCAAAATGGATCAGGAATTAGATTTATATGATGTTGAAGATGCTGGAGAATTTATAGTGTATAATAGAGCTTGGTTTTGGATAAGTAAAATCGATATTACCGATACTAAACATCAAGATTCAATAATTCAGTACACAGATAATTTGCTTCTTACCTATCTAAAATTTACTATTTCCTATTTCCAGGAAATTGAAGAATATGAAAAATGTGCGCATTTAAAGAAAATTCAAGATATTGTTGAGAAGTCTTTAACCTAAGCTTGGAGGCCCAAATTTATATCATTATATTTGAGATACGAGGAAAAAAGAAAAATAAAGAATGTTATGAAAAATAGAGAGATTATAATGAGACGGTTAGAAAAAGCCGAGGGTGAAGTGGGTAAACTCCACATGATGTTAAATCGAGGTGGTTCTAGAGAACAAGCTGAAGAGATATTAGTTACCCTTAGAGAATCAATTGACGATGCTAAAGCATTTGTCCAACAAGAACCCTTAAGTCCTGGGGAAATTAATCCATTTTAAGATATGCAATTTACAGCAGAACAAATTCAACAGAATTGGTTGGATTTTATGGGTTTTATTGATGACCATATTTCCGAACCACGTAAAACTAAATTAAAAGAATTTTACGAAACATATGAGGATCGTATTGTATTAATGCCTGCGGCTCATAAAAAAGAATATCACAATGCGTTTCCTGGAGGGTATATAGAACATGTTAATCGTGTTGTAACTTGTGCTCTTCATCTCCATAAATTATGGGGTGATATGGGAGCTGATTTAGATACATTTACTAAAGAGGAATTAGTATTTTCGGTATTAAATCATGACCTGGGTAAAATGGGTTCTGAAGAGGAAGATTCATATGTTCCTCAAACTGATAATTGGAGACGAGAAAAACTAGGTGAAGACTATATGTTTAATACTAAGGTTCCATTTGCTTCTGTCCCCGATCGTGGTTTATACCTACTCCAGGCACATGATGTTAAATATACCTTTAATGAAATGGTAGCAATCCAAACCCATGATGGTTTATATGATGATGCTAATAAGAAGTATTTGATGGGTTATTTAACCGAACAAAAACCTAGAACAGCTCTTCCATATATTGTCCACCAGGCCGATTTAATGGCTGCACGTATTGAATTTGAACGTGAGTGGTTACCTAAATTAAACGGTAGCGTGGATGAGCCAAAGAAAAAATTTATATTGGAGTCAAATAAAAAATACCCCTCTAAAACAGGAGCTCAAACAAAAGCATTGGGTTCATTAAAAAATGTGGGTCTTAAAAACTTATTAGACAACTTATGATTTTAACAATTATTATTCTTTCAATATTGGTCGTGACTCTAGGATTCACGACCTTTAATCTTCTTAAGAAAAACGAAAAACAAGAAGATATCCTTTCAGGTTATATGACTTACCTAAATAAAATCTCAGATACCATTGAATTATCAGAAAAGAAAATGATGGAAGTAGATGCAAATGGTAGTTTTAAATCGGATGATGAAGTAGGATTTTTCTTTGAACAAATTAAAACAATTCAAATAGCATTAAATTCTTTTATTATTAAAAATATTAAATAATGGAAGAAGTAGTAGTAAAAAAGAAGAAAAAGGGTGTCCAATACTTTACCCAAGATACAGAAAATGCTATTGTTTTATATAACAATACACCTGATTCTGAGGTAAGAAGTAATATCTATAGAGAACGCATCCATTATGCTTTTTTTAAACTTACTGAAAACATTATTCATACTTTTAAGTTTTATTATACTGAGGTAGATAATATTGAGGATTTACAACACGAGGTAATTACATTTTTATTATCTAAAATCCATTTATTCAACCCAGAAAAAGGAGCCAAAGCATATTCTTATTTTGGAACAATTGCTAAACGTTATTTAATTCTTTCAAATCAAAAAAATTATAAAAAACGTGTTGATACTGCTCCAATTGAAATTTTAGAAGAAGATGAAAGACATTCCTATCGTATTGATGAAAGTTCTTATGATGAACGTTTATCTAATTTTATAGATATATACACTGAATATTGTAGTCAAAAAATTTATGAATTATTTCCTAAAGAATACGATGCTCAAATAGCGGATGCAATTTTAGAATTATTTCGTAAACGGGAAAATTTAGATATTTTTAATAAAAAAGCACTTTACATTTATATCCGTGAACAAGTTGATGTAAAGACCCCTAAAATTACTAAAATAGCTAACCAGTTATATAGTATCTTCAAAGAAAATTATATATTTTATTTAGAGAACGGATATACAAATTTTTAGTTTTAATATTTATAATAAACTAATATTGTATATTTATGTCACAGTTCGATAATGTTGTCTTTGGTAAGAAAAAATTCTCCGATATTTTAGAGGAAATTTATAATAACCAACAGAAAAAAGATAAACAAGTAACAGCTCTTATTAATGAGCTAAAACCCCTTATTTCAGATATTGGTGATGCTACTTTAATTGTTCCTTTAATTAAGGAATACATGGATATAAGTGTTAAAAATGATGATATTTTAATTAAAATGGCTGCGTTAGCACAACGAGCTATGGCAACCACAACATCAGATGGTCAATTAACTATTTCTGATGAGGAAAAAGATCAATTACTATCAGCAATGAATGAGTTAAAAGGAGGTAAATAATGGCTTTAGTTTATGGTCTTTCAGCTAATGAATCCCAAAACCAGAATTATTTTAATGATTCAACTGGTTTTTCTATTAAACCAGTTAGGGTACGTTTCACCTTTTTAGATGTTGAGGGAATAAAAATAGATTATCCTAAACTGTTTAAAAAATATGGTGGATATGATACTTTAGGAGGTATATTATTTGAGTCTTTTACTAATCCAATTGTTCCTACTAATGAAGTATTTGAAGATAATTTAATTGAATATTTTAACTTTGCTAAACCTTTATTTCCAAATATTAGACAAGTTCCTTTATTAAACGAAATAACTTATATAATTTCTTTACCCTCTATATCAACTCAAAACCCCAGAGATGTAGATTTGAATCAAACAGATTTTTATTATTTTCAACCAATAAATCTTTGGAATACATTACACCAAAATGCTCTCCCGGATCCTCTTGCAGAATGGTATTTACAAACAGATTCTTCCCCTAAAAATGCATCTTATCAACGAGTGCAAGCAGGTGCTACTATTAATTCAGATACACCAACCCCCGATATTAATTTAGGAAATACTTTTGTTGAAAGAAGTAATATTAAATATTTAAAACCATTTGAAGGAGATATAATCTATGAAGGTAGATGGGGTCATAGCATTAGATTTGGTTCAACAGTAAAAAATCAAAATCCATGGTCTAATATAGGTGAAAATGGTGATCCTATTTTAATTTTAAGAAATGGCCAAGCCCCAACAAATACAGACGCTTGGATTCCAACAATAGAAGAAATCAATAAAGATTCAGGTTCTATGTATTTTGGAAGTACTCAACAACTTCCATTAGAGGCCGCATCATCCGATTATTCAAGTTATCAGAATAACCCCCCAACTATTCCTAATCAATATAGTGGTAGTCAAATAATAGTAACCTCAGGCCGATTAGTATTTAATAGTTCAACAGATCATATCCTTTTAAGTTCTAATAAATCAGTAAATTTAAATGCTCAAGAAAGTGTTAATGTTGATACTGATACTATGGTGATTCAAACCAATAAATTATATTTAGGAGATAAAAATGCTGATGAACCTTTACTTTTAGGTAATCAAACAGTTGATTTATTAAATCAATTAATTGAAGCTCTTAAAGTATTTATGACAACATGTGAAACTTTAGTAGGAACACCTGCTGGTGTACCTTTAGCTCCTTTAAATGCTATTTCTATTAGTGTTAATAAAACTTTAGATTTAGTGCAAAAAGATTTAGAAAATATTAAATCTACAGATAATTTTACAGTATAATGGCTATCGATCTAAATACAGCAAACAATATCCAGAAATCTCGTAGTGGAGATTATGCTTTACCTTTTAAGGATTCCAATAAAAAGAAAAAAGAAGAACTTAAGGCAGCACGAGCTAAAACTGCTGAACAAAGAGCAAATGCATCTTTAGAGGCAAAATCACGAGTAGATACTTTACAAACCGAATCCGAAACTGTTACAAATAATACTCCTGAGGATCAAAAAGGAAGTGGTATTAGTAAGTTAAAACCACCTGTTGATGCACAAGTTAAAAAAATAGCAGCTTTAGTTATTCCTAATTTGCTAACATTAGCTGCTGGGTATATTGGTAATAATGTAGATTTATGTCCTCCTGAAGCAGTTACTAAAAGTACTTTAGAAACTTTAAATAATATAGTTAAATTTATTAACTCATCCGCTGAAACAACAAATAAAATAGCACTAACAGCAACTACAGTATCTACTATAGCTTCTACAATTCAACAAATATCTACTGGACTTTCAACTGCTATTCCTGTTATATCTACAGCTGCAAAAACAATACCAGTAATACCTGGAGTTGTAGTATCTGCTTTAGATGATTTAGATTATTTTAATAATTTGTTATTATATAAAAAAGATGGAACCGCTAAACTCCCACCAATAATTGGTGGAGTAAATGCAATTACTCTTTCAATTGCAATGTTTTCATTGAATTTAAAAAGTGCAGCCTCTATTGTTGAAGCCATTTCTTTAAAGTTGCAAAAATGTTTACCTTCGTATGATCAAAACAAAATAGAACAATTATCTGAGGTTTCTAAACAATATGTTAATTACGGAGTTGATAATTATAATAATTTTGATAGAAGTACTTATAAAGGTTTTATTATTAAAATAGAAACGGTTCCTTATACCCCAACAGTAAATAGAACAAAAGCAGTTGGATACAATTCTCAAGGAATACCTTTAATCCAATCAGAATTATCATTTACTTCTAATTCACAAACCCTAGTCTCAGAACTTAAACTAATAATTGACAGAGATAATTTAAAAGCTTATTAATTTTAATATTTATAAACAATGAAACCATCAGAATTTAAAAAAATTATTAAGGAAGCAATGAAGGAAGCTATTCAAGAAGAATTAAAAGAAATTCTCTTGGAAGCAGTACGTGCTCCTAGAACAGTTGTAAACGAAACCGTAAGAGATACTTACGCACAACCACACATTGAACAACCTAAAAAATTGAATGCTGTTGAAAGACAAGCAATGTTCGGTAATATTTTAGGTGAAATGCAAAATGGAGGAGCAGCAACCTCACAATATGCAAATGAATTTAAACCCCAATCCGTAGATACTATTAATGGTGCTTTACCAGCTGGTGAAGTAGGATTAGATATGATTATGGGATTAATGAATAAACAATAAATGGCAATAATTGTTCAAAATAGATTTCCAAATGATTCAGTAGACAGAAGGGCAATAGGTGTTGATTTACCTTTTAATGCCCCTGCTGTTTTTAAATCAAATTATTTAACAAGAAATGCTATTAAAAACAATTTAATTAATTTCTTTTCTACCGATCAAGGAGAACGAGTATTTAACCCATTTTTTGGAAGTGGTTTACAAAGAGTAGTGTTTGAAAATTCAACCAATTTAACCGAAAGCTTTATACAAAAGCTTATAGGGGATGAATTAAATCAATACTTCCCATTTGTTGGAGTACAACAAATAAGTGTAAATGTTAATAATGATGAAAATTCTATCAATATTAATGTAAAATATCAAGTAACTAATTTTGGCATTCAAGACGAAATTAATATAATATTATAAAATGGCAATTAAAAGAGATATAAAATATGTTAATAGAGACTTTACGTCTTTAAGAAATAGTATTGTAAATTATGCTAAAACATATTTTCCTAATACTTACACAGATTTTACCCCAGCATCCCCCGGTATGATGTTTATGGAAATGGCTGCTTATGTAGGTGATGTTTTATCATTTTATACAGATAACCAGTTTCAAGAAACATTTATCCAATATTCTCGTCAAACTCAAAATTTATATGATTTAGCATATATGTTAGGTTATAAACCTAAAGCAACAAATGCAGCAACAGCAGTATTAGAACTATACCAACAACTTCCTGCAATTACTTCAGGTAGTGTTAAAGTTCCTGATTATTCATACGCATTACAAATTCCAGCAAATACTACTGTTACTTCCAATCTTAGTGGTTCTTTACAGTTTTTAATTACTGATAAAGTAAATTTTTCATTTAGTAGTTCAATAGATCCTACTGAGGTAACTGTTTATGAAACAGCAGGTAGTGTCCCTACTTATTTTTTAATTAAAAAAATTCGCAAAGCTATTTCTGCTACTATAAAAAGTACCCAATTTTCATTTTCAACTCCTGTTCCTTTTGACTCAAGAACAATTACCGATACTAATATCATAAGTATTCTAGGTATTACAGATTCAACAACGGGGGATGAATGGTATGAAGTAGATTATTTAGCTCAAGATGCTATTTATGAGTCTATTGAAAATTCAAATCCAAATGATCCTAATTATACCCAAGACCCAGATGTTGCAAATTTACTAAAAGTTAAATCTGTTCAAAATAGATATGCTACAAGATTTTTAGATAAAACTAATCTTCAAGTCCAATTTGGCTCAGGAATGCCAACGGATACAACTGAAGAAATTATCCCTAATCCTGATAATGTTGGTATAGGATTACCTACGGAACAAATGAAATTAACAACAGCTTTTGCTCCTACAAACTTTATATTTACTAACACATATGGAATTGCTCCTTCTAATAACTTAAATGTTAATTATTTAGTTGGTGGTGGTGTTGAATCAAATGCTCAAGCTAATTCTCTCCAAAATTTAAATACTTCAAATGTTACCTTTGTAAATTCTACAGTAAGTAATTCAGGAAATTTAGCTAATCAAATATTTGGAACATTATTAGTCACAAACCCAGAAGCAGCATCCGGTGGTTCTGATGGAGATGATATTAATGAATTAAGACAAAATTCATTAGGTAGTTTTCAAAGTCAGTTAAGAAACGTAACATTCGATGATTATGTTGTTAGATCTTTAAGTTTACCTTCCCAATATGGAACAGTAGCTAAAGTATATGCTACTAAACCTAATGCCGCTTCACGTTCTATAAGTACTATAGATTTATATGTGTTATCTTATAATGATACTAAAAAATTAGTTACTGCTTCCGATGCTTTAAAGAGAAATTTAAATACATATCTTTCTCAATATAAAATGATTAATGATTCTATTGGAATCCGAGATGCTTATATTATTAATATTGGAGTTAATTTTGAAATTATTACACTCCCTGGATCTAATTCTGATGAAGTATTATTAAAATGTATTACAGTACTACAAAGTATATTTGATATAGATAAATGGCAAATTAACCAACCTATTTTATTAAGAACTTTATATGTAGCTTTAGATGCTATTCAAGGAGTTCAAACAGTAAAATCAATCGAAATTATCAATAAAACAAACTCAGCTAATGGTTACTCAGATTATGCTTATGATATTCCAGGAGCAACAGCAAATAATGTAGTTTATCCATCACTTGACCCAATGATTTTTGAATTAAAATATCCTAATTCTGATATTCAAGGTAAAGTAGTACCTTTATAATTATAAAAAAATGGCAGTATATAAATTATTTCCAACAAAAGACGCTACCTTGTATTCCCTGTTCCCTAACATGAATACGGGATTAGATGAAATTGTAGAAGCAACTGAAACCTCTTTTGCTTATGCTACTCCTAATCCTCAAACTAGTCGTTTTTTAATTAACTTTTCAGAAGATGAAATAGATGATGTTTTAGATAATAAAGCAAAGGTAACATCAGGTTCAGTAAGTCAATCTCAATTTTTAAATAATAATTATTGGAAAGCCAACTTACAATGTTTTATTGCAACCTCTACAGGTCTACAAGCAAATACTACAGTTGAGTGTTACCCAATATCCGGTGCTTGGGATATGGGTACTGGAAGATATTTAGATGATCCTATTTCAACAAATGGAACAAGTTGGATTTGGAGAACTTTTTCGGGTTCTGGAGGAGCTCAATGGAAAACTTCAAGTTATTCAACTTGTGTAACAGCATCTTATAATACAACCTATGCGGTTGCTGGAGGTGGTAACTGGTTTACTGGTTCTGCCCAACCTTGGTTTAACTCAAATACTTATCCTATAAGCGCCTCAGTAACCTTTGGATTTTATGAAAATAAAGATTTAAATTTAAATGTTACAAATATTATTAGAGCTCGATCCACAGGATCTATCACCACAGACGGATTTATTTTAAAACAAGAAGTTGAATTTATTAATAATAAAGACGTTCAACCTGAATTAAAATATTTTTCTAGAGATACCCATACTATTTACCCACCTTCTTTACAAATTAGTTGGAGAGATTATAGTTTTAATACTGGTTCATCCACACAAACTATACTTAATACTCTTCCAGCTACAATAACCTTAGCTAATAATCCCGGAACATTCTATAGTCAAAGTTATAATAGATTTAGAGTAAATGCAAGACCAGAATATATACCACCATTGTGGCAAACTTCATCCGTTTATACTAACAATTATTATTTACCTACAGCATCTTATTATGCTATTAAAGACTTAGATACTAATGAATATGTTGTTGAATTTGACACTTTATTTACTCAATTAAGTGCAGATGCAAGTTCAAGCTATTTTGATGTTTATATGAATGGTTTAGAACCTGAAAGGTATTATGCTATTTTAATTAAATCTGACATAGCAGGAACAGTACAAGTATTTGATAATCAATATTATTTTAAAGTAATTAATGGATAATGGCTAATTTCCCCTTAACTAAGCAAGTATTTTCAAAAAAAGCATTCGGTGATACTCTTAATACTACATTCTCAGAATTAGCAACTCCTCCAGTTGTAGTAACAGGGTCTATTTTACCATCAATTACAGAATTTTTTAGTTATTATCAAGCTTTATTTTACCAAATACCTAAGTTTGGAGATACAAATTCTCATCAGTATCTTGTTTTAACGAGTCAAGAATATATAGGATCTGAAGCTGGTGGAAATGAAGTTGTAGATGCTTTGATTGCTGAAATCACTGCTCTTAGACAAGAAAATTTAGATCTCCAACAACAATTAACTCAAACAGCAGTCCAATCAGTTTCTAGTGTTTTAACAACTTTACAAAATTTAAATGGTTAATATAATTAACATAAACCCGAATACATTAACACTTCAGACTATCAGTCCGAATGATGTTGCTGTTATTCCAAATACAACTATTACCTCTTCATTTAACCCAGTAAATGATAGGATTGAATATTTTGTTTATGATTATAATAATACTCTTTTATCTTCAAATTATGATTTAAGATTATACAAACCAGTATCAATTGATACAGAAGGAAATATTATTAATATGTCCATTTCCCCAGAAACAGATATTGTTACTGCGGGTTATGACACGGGGATTGTTAAAACTATTTATAATTTTGTTTCTCCCCAATTAGGTACTGAGAATCAAAATTTATTTATTAGTGAAATTTCCCCATCAAGAACTGAAGTTAGATTAAGTTCTAATACAAATCCATTATTCACCCCAGACCCAACAGTTGCTACTTTTATAAGTAGTTCTAACTATCAATTATATAATACATTTAGACAAAATGTAGAAACTAATAATTATTTTGATGAATTTTATTTAGATTTTGGAAATAATATCTATGTAATAGGAATTAATTCTTTATTAGAATATGATTCTCAAAATAATACAATTTCATTATTAATTAAATTATATGAACCTCTACCAATTGATATTGGGTTAAAAACAGAGCTTTATATTGTAACTAAAAAAGCAGAATCAGTTGCTTATCAAATTGAATTTGTTCAAGAAAATATTTTTCAAGATTCTACAATAAAATTAAATGGACCTAATTATAATATCCCATTAAAAGATGAAACAGGTCCTTTAACTCAATTTAAAAATTACGAAGATATTGTTACTACTACTTTATCAGGATCGTATTTTCAATTAATTAATCAAATTTCTTCATCATCCCCTCAATTATCAGTAGATTATACTGATTATGAAGATTTTATATTTTTCTCATCAGCTTATCAAAGATTATATAATTTTAAAGAAAAAGTAATAAATATTTCTTCTTCTCAAGCTCAATTAAATTCTGTATATAGTATTACTGGTTCAAACTCATCGTCATTTGCGGTTTCATCTAGTAAATTGTTAATAGAAAAAGAAATACAAACTATAATAACCAGTTTTGATGGATATGAAAACTTTTTATATTATACATCTGGGGCATATGCTTGGCCTAAATCTAATACTACAGCTCCCTATGCTTTATACCCCCCAACAAGCACATCAGCATCTAATTGGTATGCTTCTCAATCAGCAACAGCCTCTACATATGATTTAAATAATCAAAACAATTTAGATTATGTAGTGCCTGCTTATTTAAGAGATAATTCGGATAATACCAATTATATGTTATTTGTTAACTTAATTGGTCAATTCTTTGATGAAATATGGTTATACACAAAAGCTATCACTACTAAATTAGATGCTAATTCAAATTTATATGAAGGTGTTTCTAAAGATTTAGTAGCAACTGTATTAGAATCATTAGGTACTAAAATATATGATAGTACTTATACTTTAGAAAACATATATAGTTCATTAATTGGGCTTTCAGCAAGCGGTAGTATTTATCCTTCAACTGGAAGTGCTTTAATTACAAATTATGTAACAGCTTCAGTCCCAAACACAGAAGATATTCCCACAATTAATGATTTTGTAAAATTATCATATAAGAAAATTTACCACAACTTACCATATCTTTTAAAGAAAAAAGGTACAGTTGCTGGTTTACGTACATTAATTAATATTTTTGGTATTCCTGATACTATTCTTCAAATTAATGAATTTGGAGGTAAAAATAAAACAGAAAATAATGATTGGGATTATTGGCAGGATAAATTTAATTATAAATTTACTCTTACAGGTAGTAATTCTAAAGTAATAGTTCCTTGGCAAGTTAATACAGCATGGAATACTCCAACTCCAAATACTCTTCAATTTAGATTTAAAGCTCCAAATTTAAATTCTGCTGTTACATATCCTTCACAAAGTTTATGGACATTAGATAACACAGGAAATACATCAATTGTCTTAGAATACACAGGTTCAGGATATACAAGTGGTTCATATTCGGGTTCAATCCCTGATACTTATAATGAATACGCTACTTTAAAATTTATACCTAATTATTCTACTGATCCTACAGTTTCAGCAAGTATATATTTACCATTTTTTAATGGTGATTGGTGGTCAGTAATGGTAAATAGAAGTGGAAGCAATTTTACTTTATTTACTGCGGATAACATATACAATGGAACTGATGGGTTTATTATAGGATACACAGGTTCAGCAACAGCAAGCGCAACTACATCCTCATGGGTAAATTCTACATCATCATTTTTTCCTCTTTCAGGATCTACATTAACTATAGGTTCAAAAACATATAACAAATTTAGTGGTTCCTACCAAGAAGTAAGATATTATAATTCTATAATCCCTTCAGGAACATTTTATGATTATACAATGAACCCATATTCAATTGAAGGAGTAGGTACAGATGGTGCTTATGATCAATTAATATTTAGGGGAGCTTTAGGAAATGATTTATATACTGCTTCTAAATCAATTCACCCCAAAGTAACTGGTTCTTATATAACTCAATCCTTTACATCAAATAGTAATTTTACTATTGTTAGTGGAAGTTTCCCTGTAAATAGAGAATTTATCCTTCAAGATCAAATTCCTGCAGGAATTAAAACAGCAGTTTCTAAAAAAATAAAAAATATATCTACTATTTTACCTTATAGTGGATCAAATGAAGTTAATTTACCTACTAATCAAGTATTATCTCCATTTATTATAATTGATCAAGATAGTTATAATAGTTCTTCCTATGTAGAAGATATTAATTATGTTGAGGTTGCATTTTCCCCACAAAATGAAATTAATGAAGATATTAATGCTCAAATAGGATATATTAACATTGGTGATTATATAGGTGATCCAAGATTAGTATCCTCCTCAGCAGAAACATATCCTGCTTTAGATGCTTTAAGTTATGAATATTTTTTAAAATATACAGACAGTTATAATCTTTGGGATTATGTAAGAATTATCAGTTATTATGATAATGCTTTATTTAAAATGATTAAAGATTATGTACCTGTTAGAAGTTCAGTAACAACAGGTGTTATAATCAAACAACATATTTTAGAAAGAAATAAATATCCTGTTCCACAACCTGACATTACTTCCTCTTTAGCAATGGTTGGTAGTAATACTACATCTTCATTTATTCTATTCCAAGGAAACGATGATGTTTCTGGAGGACTTTGTTACTCTATAACATCCTCAGGAGTTTATAATTTATATGTAACAGGTAGTATTTTAAATGTTGATGGAGATAATCCAACTTTATTTGATATTTATATAACTTCATCAAATGGTATTAATACTTTATTTCAGCAAAATATAATTACTGGGTCTAATGTTGCTTTTAGTGGTTCATATAATGCCACAATCCCCTCAGGAAGTTTATTGTGTTTTGTTCCGGATTCAGTAGGTGATTTCTTTACTAATAATGTAACAGCATCTTTATTACTTGTTAATACTTTAACAACTCCTTATCAAACTGAGGATATGTTAATTACTGGTTCACCAATCCAAATATATGAAATTACAGGTAGTACAGGAGGTACAATGCCTAATTTATTTGGATTAACTTCATCTCAATATACAGGAAATGGCGTAGTTAATATTACTCAAAGTTGGACTGGTTCAACCCCATCTTTATTAGGTCCCGTAACATTTACTAATAATTCCCAAATTGAATTTTATAATGGGGCTTTAAGTGGATCTACAATTATAGTTGAAACTGGTAGTTTAAGTGATTGTAATGTAGAAATAGTTGAAATTTATACAACAGCTTCAATAAGCGGATCATCTTTTTTAAGTCCTAGTATTACATATTCTCTTAGAAATTCATTACAACGTGATGTTGATATAGATAAAACCTATTATATTTCTTTTACTTCCTATAATGATGTTGGTTCATTAGCATCGGCTAGTGTTAAATTATACGATAACTCAGGAAGAACATTTTATGATGGGCAGAATGGCGCCAATCCAGGACAACCAGCCCCAGGACAATCAATTAGTGTATATCAATATCAAATTAACAACCCAGTTTATCCATTATATTTTGCTAGTGCTACAAGTGTTAATAATGCTAATGTCACTAATATAACGTTATATGAATCATATATTGAACCAGATTGTCTTGTAATACAAAATGATGTTCCTTTAAGTAGACCTAATCCTAATTTTTTTGATGTTGATTTTAATCAAAGTTCAATAGTAGCCCAAAATGCAGCTGTAATTATTAGTGCATCTAGAGGTTTAGGAAGTGCTACCCCATCTACAGTTCCTGAATCAAATTATACCACAGCAAGAAGTGCTAATCCAAGATATAATGGTAGTAGAAATACATCACCTAATTTTAATGTAGGATCAGGAAATACAAAACCCTCAGTAGAAATTGATCAAACATATTTTGCTTATTTTGATGGGGTTGGTGGAACTAATTATGAAATAATAAATAAAGCTGGCTTTCACATTAAATATTTAATTGGTGATGATGGTACTGTATTAACTCCAAATTTAACAGGATCTTATTATTATAATTTAATTAGAACTTTTAATGAAACCCAAAATGCAAATGTAACATTTCAAACATCCTCAGGTAATGTATCTCCATTACAAGGAATTAAACCTGTTATAAAATCAGGAGCTTTAGGTCAAGCTGTAATATTTTCTCAAACCGGAAGTAACACAGGATTTTTAGCAACAATGTCTTTTAGTTCAACTATATCAAATTATAATTATTCAAATACTACAGCGATTCAAACTGGAGCTGTAAGTGCAAATACTCTATTTACTTTAAATTTAGTAGCTGCAGTCTCAGGATCAACAGCAACAACTTCTTCATTATCAGGAGATTTTATCAAAATTCAAACATCCGATCCTAGTTCTCAAATTGTTCCAAAATTAAATATTCAATTTGATTACACAGAATCATTAAATCAAAATGCTGCTGTAATTTTATATGTTGACTCCTCAACAGATGGAATTAATTTTACTTCTTATTATGCCCAACTTTATCAAATTTCAAGTCCAAGTTCTAATAATATCACATTAGTAGCTCCTCCAATAACCCCTATTCAAGATACTTATTATAAAGCAAGAATTTACTATAGTATTAATGGTCCAAGTACTCCTACTTTTACAATTACCGCAGCAACTTTTTTCATAGCTCAAAACCCTCCTTTTTCATCATTAATAACATCAAGTTATTGGGTAACAGGTTCAAGTTCTAAAAATATATTAACTGGTTCACAATTTACTGTAGATATGTATGGTATATCTACCCAAACCACAGTATCAGGTTCGGGGTACGATTCACCATACCAAACTTTTGATTTACAAATTGGAGACCAAATGAGATTTTCAGCCGATGAAAACCAGGTTTATCAAATTATAGGAATCAATGCTCCTTCACAAAACGTAGATAATACTTTATATTTAGCTTTAAATAAACCTATTATTAATGGAACAAATGTAAACTCATTCTTAATAAGAAGATATGTTCCTAATCCAAATTTTGTGTTAATTGATGCTCTTAAAACTGATGCTGTAGGAGGAGGATCAGGATTTTTAATCCCAGAATATGCTTCTCAAACACTTTTAGATAAGTTTGATTCAATAATTGCTAATTTAACCGAAAAAGGACTAATTTAATATATTTATAACAAAATAATAATAAAAAATGGGATATTTAAATAATACCGTAGTAACAGTTGATGCAATTTTAACAGATACTGGTCGTCAATTATTAGCTCAAAATGATGGTTCATTTAGAATTACTCAATTTGCCTTAGCAGACGATGAAATCGATTATACATTGTATAATCCAAACCACCCCTCAGGTTCTGCCTATTATGGACAAGCGATTGATAATATGCCTTTATTAGAGGCATTTCCTCAAACAACGCAAACCATGAAATACAAACTTGTAACTTTACCTCGTGGAACAGCTAAAATGCCAATCCTTGATTTAGGATATAGTGCAATTGTAATTAAACAAGGTGCTTCATTAGCAATTACTCCTCAAACGCTAAATTATTTTGGTGGTAATACTTATGAAACAAGTGGTTATACAGCAACAATTTCTGATGTTAGATTATTTTCAACATTTGAAGGTGTTGGTATTAATACACCACAAGTACAAGCCTTAAACACAACCACTACATTAGGTACATCAGTATCTAAAACAGTTGTTGGTACAACAATTAACATTAAAGGAACAACAATTAATACTTTATTTGGTACCAATACTTCATTACAAGCTACATTAACAGTAGAAGGTAGAGATTCAGGTGCTCGTTTAACTATCCCAGTAACAGTAACACAAGTTCAATAATATAAACTATGTCATTTAAAAGATTAGAAGCCGACGATTTTGTAATAAGCACAGATGCTATTTCATCTACATTATGGTCAAATTTTCAACCATCCTTAACATCTGTATTTACTTCATCTGTTCAAGTAAATGGATCCTCAGGTAATTATTATACAAATGTTTTTAGTACCGCAACAACAGAATCCGTTCAATTTGCTATTGCTTATGGTAATTCTAATGGTAGTGGTAGTTTAGCATATAATACCTCCGTTAATGGTTATTCACCCACAAGTACTATTTTTGGTCAATGGCAGGATTTAGTAATTGGAGATGAAAATACTAATTTTACTTTTGGTGCTATTACATCCTCCCAATTCTTTGCTTTACCGATGGAAAGAGCAAGATATAAAGATTCATTATTCTTAGGTTCTTTATCATTAACCCTTTCAGCATCAGGGGGATCAATTACTTTAACAGATAATAGTAATTATGTATCCTCAGTTCAATTTTGTGAAGCAGGTAGGGTATTTCAATTAATTACAGGTTCAACAGGTAATAGAGCAACTATTACATCAAAAAACACATCTGATGGTTATTCAGCAAATTCAGGATCTTATGGTTGGTTATTACCAGATATTGGAACTATTTTGTTAAACCCATTAGCATTAGGAGCTCCTGCGGTTAGTGGTGGTATTGCATTTACATTTAGTGGTTCAGCAACATCATCCGCGGCTCCAAACGTAAGTCCAAATACTTCTTTATTTAATTCTTTAAGTTCATCCTTAGCAAACTTAGGTTCATCGGCTGATTTTTTCTTAAATGCTCAAGAATCTATTACCTCTGATTTTATCTTTGTAAGACCTAGAAGCTCAGAATTTAATTATTCAGAAAACCCATCATTTATTTCAGGTTCAACCGGAGAAGTTCTATATTCTGGCTTTATTAATAATCCACAAACATACATTACAACAATTGGATTATATAATGATACAAACCAATTATTAGCCGTAGCAAAACTTTCAAGACCTTTACCAAAAGATTTTACAAAAGAAGCATTAGTTCGTGTTAAGCTAGATTTTTAAAATGAATGGGTGCCTACAAGCAATTTCTTAATTCTGATATTATTATTGAACCTTTTGAGGTCAGTAAGGGATTTTATTTTAAAGGAAATGAATTAACAGGTTCTGAGGTTAGTATTAATAGATACCTTGGAACCAATCTTTCAGGAACCTTATTTAATCCAAATACTGATCCCACTACAGGTACAAATGGTACTCAATACCAAAGATTAATTTATAGTTCGGTTCAAGAATTATATTACTCAAATTATTTGAGTTCTAGTTATGGTAGTCCTGCTAATACTGCTAGTTTAGTTCCGGGCAATAATGTTGAAGGAAATGTTTATGTAGGTACTACTCCCTCTGATGGGAGGTATTTTAATTACAATCAAACAACTTTAACATTTGAAAAATACTTTCCAACAGGATCAGGAAGTATTGTTGGGGTAATGTCAATACCCTCTCGTTTGTATGGTAATTATGTAACTCCGGGTTCATTTACTTGGATTTGTCCAAGTGGTTCAATATATGATGATACTCAAGGTAATTTAATTTTTTCATCCTCAGGTGAAATTTGTGGACAAATATTTTATTACCACGGTATAGCTGTTATTACAGCTAATAGTGCGGCAAACCCAAACGGATATGGATTTGGTGTTTATGGAACCGCAACTTATGGAACTGGAAGTGCTCAAATAAATGTTAATAATTTTGTTACTTCTTCTAATGTAACCTGTTCCTTTTCCTCTTCTCTTACAATTTATGAAACACAATATAAATGTACACTTAGAGATAATGAATATAATTTTACACTAAACCCAACATCAACATCCGGAAGTACATCAATTACCAGTTCAATAGGTACATTTTTTACCCCAGGACAATATTTAAATAATAATGTAACGGGTTCTTATTTTACTCCTTATATTACTACAGTTGGTTTATACGATGAATATCAAAATTTATTAGCTGTAGGAAAATTATCACAACCCCTCCCAATTTCAATTACAACAGATACTACAATACTTATAAACATAGATAGATAATCATGGCAACTTTAAATTCATCAAATATTACAAATGGTAATACGGTTCAACCAAACGATTTACTTCAATTATACAATGCATTAACAGCAGGTGGAGGATATAATGTTTCAATTAGTGGAAGTATAACTGGTTCTGCAACCACAGCATCCTTTGTAACAACGGCTCAAACAGCATCCTTTGTAACAACAGCTCAAACGGCATCTTATGTATTAAATGCAGTAAGTTCAAGTTTTGCTGCTACATCAGCAACTGCTTCATTTGTAACAACAGCTCAAACAGCAAGTTTAGCTTTAAGAGCTTCCGGATCTTTAACTGGATCCTTACTAGGTACAGCCGCAACGGCTTCATTTGTAACAACTGCTCAAACAGCATCCTTTGTATTATCCTCGTCTTATGCTTTAAGTTCATCTTATGCTGCTAGTTCCTCATTAATTACTTCCCAACGTTATATTAGTTCTACTACTACATCTAGTGTTTCAGTAGGAAATTTCCAATTTATTGCTGGGGGTGCAAGTTTAACTAATGGAGTCTTTACAAGTAGTATATATACTCCTTTAATAAATAAATTAATAGGTCGAACTGCTTGGATTAGTGTTTCATATTTTGGGACTCCTACATTATTATCCCCAACCCCATCCTTAGTTGTCAATATTTCCTCATCAGGGCAAATAGTAATTGAACAAGGAGTTCCAAATGATAATGCTGAGATTGTTTGGACAGGTATATATATTTAAAAATTAATTAAAAAATTTATGAAAAATTGGTTATATAATAATAATGAGATTACATCAATAGAGGAATTACCTCAAGATGCTTTTGGTTTTATATACATTACTACTCACATTCCATGTGGGGTATCGTATATTGGGAAAAAATCGCTATACCACAATATAAAACGCAAATTAACCAAAAAAGAATTGGCCGAGCAAACCGGTAGAGGACGCAGACCTACAACTCAAGTAATTCAAAAAGAAAGCGATTGGAAAACATATTTTGGTTCTGCTAAACCTATTTTAGAAATTATTAAAGATGGTAGAGTAGATGAATTTGAACGTCAAATTATTCAAGTAGTAAACAATAAAAAATTATTAACATATTACGAGTGCAAGTACTTATTCAAATATGGTGTATTAGAGCATCCGTTAGAATATTTCAATGATAATATCCTTGGAAAATTCTTTACACGTGACTTTGGTTTATCAAAAGAGGATTAGTACATTGACTATATGTTAAATCAATCTCTAATTGCACTGACTAATTCTGTGCTTGGTACTGGTAAATCAACAGCTCGTGGTAATTATGCTTACCATTGCCCGTTGTGTAAACACCATAAACCAAAATTAGAAATTAATTTTACTGAAAATCCAAAAGGTGAAAATCCTTGGCATTGTTGGGTTTGTGATAAAAAAGGTAAAAAACTTTATCAATTATTTAAAGCAGTAGAAACCTCTCCCGAAATAATGGGGGAGTTAAATGCTATTGTTAAATACACAGGACCCAATACACAAATACAAGTTGAACATAAACTTGAATTGCCTAAAGAATTTAAACTCCTAAACAACATTCATCCCTCAGATATTACAGCAAGACATGCTGCTGCCTATCTTAAATCAAGAGGTATTACTGAGGATGATATTTTAAAGTACGGAATTGGATATTGTGAGAAAGGAAGATATACTAACATGATTATTATTCCTTCTTATGATGCTAGAGGTACTCTAAATTATTTCACAGGACGTTCATTTGAAAAAGAACCAAATGTTAAATATAGAAACCCATCAGTATCACGCGATATCATCCCATTTGAGTTGTTTATAAACTGGGAATTACCGCTTATATTGTGCGAAGGACCATTTGATGCAATAGCCATCAAACGAAACGTTATCCCGCTTTTAGGCAAAAATATACAATCAAACTTAATGAAAAAGATCGTAATGTCTTCCGTTGAAAAGATTTACATTGCTCTTGACCGTGATGCCCAAAAACAGGCATTAAATTTCTGTGAACGACTAATGAATGAAGGTAAAGAAGTATATCTAGTAGATATGAAAGACAAAGATCCAAGCGAAATGGGGTTCGCTAACTTTACAAACTTAATTCAAGAAACCTATCCCTTAACATTTTCAGGGTTACTTGAGAAAAAACTTTTCCTATGAAAAAAAGAAACATTAAACATGTTAACAACAGGATTCTAGAAATCTCAGAAGATCACAAACAAATCACTCTTCCAGATTCTAGATACTACAGACGAAATGGTGAATATTATCCTTCAATTACTCACGTTTTGGGTTCTTATCCAAAAGGTAAACATTTTGAAGAATGGTTAAAAAACATGGGTCGATCCGCTGATTATATTGTTAGAAAAGCAGCAGAAGATGGAACCAAAGTACATGAAATGATTGAAGAGTATTTAGAAGGGAAAGAAATGAACTTTTTAAATCAATTCGGTAATCCTCAATATGACCCAACAATCTGGCAAATGTTTTTACGTTTTGTTGATTTTTGGGAAACTCATAAACCTGAATTAATCGATCAAGAGATCCACCTATATTCAGATACACTTAAAGTAGCAGGTACAACAGATTTAGTTTGTAAAATTGGTAATGATTTATGGATTATTGATCATAAAACATCAAACCATATTCAAACTACACATGAATTACAAGCAGCAGTTTATGCCCATTGTTATGCAGAATGTTTTGGTATAGTACCTGATAAAACTGGTATTTTATGGTTAAAATCTTCTAAACGTAAAGGTGCAAAAGATAAAATGCAAGGTAAAGGATGGGAAATGGTTTTACCATCTCGCACACAAGAAGAAAATATTGAAATCTTTAAAACAGTAAAACGTTTATTTGATTTAGAAAATCCAAACGAATCACCTGTATTTACTGAGTTTAAAACTCAAGTAAAAAAAGAAGATTAAAAACGTCATATTAAAAATGTGGAGGGGCGAAAGCCCCTTCGTATATTTACGCTAAATAAAGGTTATGAAAAAAATAGATCTTCCACAAGTAATTGAACAAGTAGGGGGTAGAAATAAAATCACCCCACGTTATCGCCAATCTCACAATTGGAAAAAATCAGTAGGTAAAACTTTAAGAAGTAATCTATTTCCAACTTTTCTAGGTAAATTTTTATATCGAGACGAAATTAAGGGAAGATGTTATTTTGAAATTCTCCCAAATCCTAAAGTTCCTAAATATAATAATTGTGCTGGAAGAGTAGAATATATTCCTGAATATCACGTTGATTACATGGAATTTGAGAAAGAATAGTAACATTAAATGTTTTATCATATTTATAACAAACTTAATCCATGATTGGACTGATGTCTCTTTTAAAAGAAGTACAAGGGAAACCAAAAGCTATATTCATGGCAGGTCCTGCTGGCTCTGGAAAATCGTTCATCTTACAAAAATTGATTCCATCTAACTTTGATATCATTAATGTTGATGACACCTACGAGGAATTACTTAAATCCTCAGGTATTGGAATGAAGTTAGCTCAAATGTCCCCTGATGAATTAAAAAAAGCAGGTGAATTAATGGGTCAAGCTAGAAAAACAACAGATAGTAAATATCAAGAGGCAACCCAAAATTTAAAAAATCTTGCTATTGATAGTGTAGGAGGTTCTTCTAAAACATTACTTAAGAAAAAAGCAGAATTAGAAAATTTAGGTTATAACACGATGATGATAATGACTTATGTATCGCCTATAACGTCACTAGAGCGTAATAAACAGCGAGACAGATCATTGTTGCCGAGTATTGTGATTCGATCTTGGCGCGACGTAAATAAAAATATAGACACATATAAACAAGCATTTAGTGATAATTTTACAATAGTAGATTTAAATCATGAAGATGCTAATAAGAGTTTTGATGAGAACTATATTTATAAAACATACATCGAACCCTTAGGACAAGTAGGAAAAGAAAAAACTCCTGAAGAAAAACTAAAGTCCGAACAAGAAGCAAAACAAATTTATTCAGATATAAAACAATTAATGTCAACTCAACCCGAGTTTGATACTTTAGAACAAGCAAAATCAAAAACCACTAACTTTATAAACAAATGAAATTATTAGACTTACTAAACGAAGTAGAAAAAAACGAAAAACCAGTTAAAGAAATGACTCCTGTCATGGAAGTTGAAACATCAACTATTGATGAAATTGGTAAATTCTTTATAGCTAAAAAACCAACATCTAAAAACGATAAAATTGAAGATTTAGTAATGGAAACAAGCGTATTAGATTTTGCTTCACAAGGATTAGAATCTAAAAAACTGTTAGGTATCTTTAAACAAAAATCAGATGCTCGTAGAAGTGCTACTGAAGCTATTAAAGAATATGAAATGCAGCTTAAAGAAATGGAAGATGCTATGGAAGCTTTCCGTGGTGCTAAAAAAGACATTGAAGATAAGAAAGCCGCAGCTAAAGAAAAAATCCAAAAGTTAAAACAATAATGAACCCACTTACCAAAATCTTATTAGAAGATATTTTGGAAGCGGATAATAAAAAAATAACCGCTATTTATGGTGGTGGATTCAAACCACCAACCAAAGGCCATTTTAATGTTATTGAAAAAGCAGCTGAACAAAATCCTGAAATTGATGATATTATCATTTATGTGGGGGGCGGTGAGCGTGATGGTATTACTCAAGGTGAATCTATTCAAATTTGGGAGTTATATAAAAAATATCTTCCAATTAAAACTATAGTAGAACCCGTAAAAGCACCTGTTGGTGATATTTTACGTTATGCTAAAGAACATCCTGAGGAAACAGTACTTTGGATTATAGGTGCTCGTGAAAATAATCCTGAGGATTTTACTGATATTGCTTCTAGAACTAGAACAATAGAAAAATATCCAAATTTACAATTACGTGTTATTCAAACAGCAGGTGGTGTTAGTGGAACAGCCGCTCGTAAAGCCGTTAGAGATAATAACCAAGAACAATTCTATCACCTAATCCCAGATATTCCTGAAAAGGAACAAGTATGGGATATTGTATCTCCTGTTGTAACCGAAGGAGTATTTAAAGATTTAAAAAGCACATTAAAATCAATTTGGTCTAAAGGTGGAAAACTTACTCAAGATATAATAGATGGTGCTAAAAGAGAAGGAAAAGAAACATCAAAATTAATTCAACTTCTTAATAAAATGCTTCATGGTGATTCTATTACAGATGATGAGAAAATATTCATGAAAGCTCAAGGTAAGGATTTATTAAAAGTATTACCACTTGTAGCTATACAAGGTATTCCATTACCAATTCCAATAACTCCTTTATTATTAGTATTAGGGAAAAAATTTGGATTTAATATACTTCCTGATTCTCATGAGGTTATGCCTTTATCAAGTTTAGCTGAAGTAAATAACTCCTATCAAAAAGCATTATCTAAAACCGAAGAAGAAGCATTAGAACTAACATATAAAAATTGGGATACATTTGGTGGTAAAGAATGTAACAATGGTTTCTGTGATATTTTTGCTAAAAATTTAAGTAAATATTTACCCGGCTCTAAAATAATGAGCACAGAAGATCCTAGAAATAATACATTAGGACATGTTTGGGTTGAATATGAAGGTAAATATTTTGATGCTGAAACTCCTAATGGAGTAAATTCATGGAAACAATTACCATGGATGATAGAATTTTATTCAAAAAACAAATCACACCCTACAGACATAGAAACTCTAAATGAAGTAGGTGAGGCAAATCTTAAACCATATAAATGGAAAGAAGTAGATAGAGAAAGTTATTTTGTTTATACTCGTTTTGTAACAGATAGCGAAACTCAATACGATGTAGATTTAAAATCAACTAATTATGTTGATGATGATTTAAATAATTTACGAGCTTTAGGAATTGAATTTTCAGCCAAACTAAAAGGTGATGAAGGTTCATCTGCTAAAATAGTAGTTAATAAAGGTGAAATGTATAAGGTAATGTCTACAATTGCTGATATAATTAAAACATATATTAAAAAATCTAAATCCCAAGCTATTTTATATTCACCTTCTAAAAAATCAGATGAGGAAGATTTTGGCACTCAAAGAGATAATTTATATAGAGCATTTATTTCTAAAGCATTTCCTGGTGTTAAATTTAAACAAGATGGGGAAATAGTAGCAGCTATATTACCTAATTCAGTTAATGAATTAGTAACAGATACAGATGTAATTTGTGATAATTGTGGTTGGGAATGGCCTATAGCAGATGGTGGAGATGATTTATATATCTGCCATAAATGTGGACACGATAATAATCCCGATCTAGAAGAAGGAACTTGTGGCTATGATACAGATGTTAAAACAGGTGAAAAATTAAATACACCTGGTGGATTAGAAGAAGGTCGTCCTAAAAAGAAAGATCCTAAAAAAGGAACCGGTAAAAAACCTGAAGGATCGGGTCGTAGATTATACACAGATGAAGACCCTAAAGATACAGTTAGTATTAAATTTAAAACTAAAGAAGATATAGTTGATACTTTAAATAAAAAACAATTTAAAGCTAAAGCACATGCTCGTCAGTCTCAAGTAATTAATTTAATCCATCAACGAGTTAGAGCAGCATATAGTAAATCAAAAGATCCTGAAGTAAGATCAAGACTAAAACGTGCTTTAGATTATATTGAAAAACGTAAAGAAATGTCTAAAAAGAAGACAGAACGTTTACGTAAAATGAAAGAAGTATCAGACCCATTTGGTTTAAACGAATTAGCAAGACAATTTCTAAAAGAAGCTTTAATAGAAACTTGGAATCCCCAAGAATCTTTCGTATCTTTATCCAAGTTCATGATAGACAACGGAATGAATATTCAACCTTTACCCAAGGTGAAAATAATTTCAAATGATGAAGAAAATGCATCTAATCTTTTAGGTAAAACTGCTTATTATAATCCAAACGATAAATCTATTACTTTATATACTAAAGATAGACATCCAAAAGATATATTACGTTCATTTTCCCATGAAATGGTACATCATGAACAAAATTTAGAAGATAGATTAAATAATATTAACACAACTAATACCAACGAAGACGGAGCATTACCTGAAATTGAAAAAGAAGCATATGAAAAGGGTAATATGATGTTAAGAAATTGGGAAGATAATATTAAAAATGTATAAATTAACAGATTTGTATAAACAACTTAAAGAGGAATCAAAGGAATCCCCTCAATCACAATATAAAATTTATTGTGATATGGATGGTGTTTTAGTAGATTTTGACCTCGGTTATAAAAATTTAACTGGAAAAGAAACACATCATGTTGATGTGCAAGGTAAAAGTGAATTTTGGGGTACTTTTAAACAAAGTCTTCAAGATAAAAAAATGAGTGAAAAAGATTATTGGGCAAACTTACAATGGATGCCTGATGGTAAAGAATTATGGAATCACATTAAACAATACAGCCCAACACTACTATCAGCTCCTTCAAGAGACCCTCAGTCTCGTTGGGGTAAACGTATTTGGGTTAAAAATAATATTCCTGGAACTCCATTAATTTTAGCAGCAGCAGAAGCAAAAAAGAATTATGCTAAAAAAGACGCAATACTTATAGACGATAGAATCTCAAATATCAATGACTGGAACACAGCTGGTGGTATTGGAATTCTTCATACCTCAACATCAACAACAATAGATAAATTAAGCAAATATGGCATTTAGAAGAATAGTAATTAGCGGAGAACGAGTAGAAGACACCAAAAATGATTTGGAAGGATTCTTTTCAAACAAAATATTTAAAACCAATTATCCAGGGGTAAAATATAAAATCATTGTATCTCCTATTAAAAAGGATACACTTGTAATAGACGTAAATGGTGAAGGTGCTGACACAGTATCTAAGAAAGTTAAAGATATTGCTTTAAAATACAAAATGAAAGCAATAATTAAACTTGAAAAACCAATGTCTGCTGTAAGTGAAAATAAAATTAAAAAATCTGAATTAAAAGAAATTATCAAAACAGAAATTAAAAACATGTTAAAATAAAATGGAAAATAATTCAGTTTTAAAGAAAGAGTTTAAACATAGTGATGTTAATCGTCTCCGTAACCTTGTCCAAGGCAAGTATGGAGAAAAAACTACTATGGGAACTGGTTATACAAAAGCAAAAGAATTTCATGGTGAAGGAGACGTATGGGAAGAAGACGGACGCACATGGACTATTAAAAATGGTGTTAAACAAAACATCACAAAATTAGATAAGGCAAAAGAAGGTATTGTTTTACCTTTGTTTTGCCCTTCTTGTTCTAAAGCAACAAAACCACATTTAGATAAAAAATGGTTCGTAATGTATGGACATTGCTTTAATTGTCAAATTGATTTTGAACATAAGTTACGTAAAGACGGTAAATTAGAGGAGTTTGAAAAAGATACTATCAACCAACATTTAGATGGTACTATTAAGGATTTTGAAATTTGGTTTGATGAATTAATCAACCAAAAACAAGAATTTATTACTGAAGCAGGTGATATTGAAAAATGGGATGGTAATGGAAAATCCCAACTGTTAAAGTATAAAGAAGAAGCAATGGATTATTTACAAAAACAAAAGAAAGAATGACAACGTTAGTAATGTTTTCAACCATTATCGTAGCTCTTATTACTGCTGTAATAGGACCTTTATTAATGACCTGGTTTAAAAATAAATTAGATTCAACCCCCCCAGTATCATCCGTTAAGGAAGCAATTGACTTAAATGAGTTAGTTGATCATCAATTAGATATAATGATGGATGAATTAGATTGTGATAGGATTTGGATTGGACAATTTCATAATGGAGGACATTTTTATCCAACAGGTAAATCAATTCAAAAATTCTCTATTTTTTATGAGAAATTATCCCCTAACACATTAGCTATTCAACATATATACCAACAAATTCCTGTTTCTTTATTTCCTAAATCATTATCTAAATTATATAAAGATGGAGAATTAGGTATAACAAGTTATGAAAATGATGAAACTTATGATTTACATTTATTTTCTAAAGAATATAACACAAAATCATTTTATATGTTAGCACTAGATGATTTAGATGATCATTTTATTGGTGTTATGGGAATTGCGTTTAATGAACAAGAACATAAATTATCCAAAGAAGAATGGATATTTATAAGACAGAAAGTAGGAGCGATTGGTTCCCTTTTAACAAATTATTTAAAAACTAAAAAATGAAATTTGGATTAGGCCCTTTAGAAAATAGTAGAACATTCTACTCACCAAAAGGTAATCAAACAATCATTAGAGATACTGTAAATCCTCAATTTAACATACCTCAACCAACCCTAGTTAACGAAACTGAACCGGAAATTGAGGTAATAATAAGTGAAGAACCTACTTTAGAAATTATAGCAGAAATTCCTGCTCCTAAAAAAACAAAAAAAACAAATGAAAGACCTTCAGAAAATTAAAGAATTCTTTTCTAAACCAGTAAATGAAGCAATTGAAACTCCAATGGATGCAATTGCCTTTCTTAATGCTAATAAAAATGAAATTATTAAATTAGCAGACCAATATAAAGGAGATGTATCATCTATGCAAAAAGCAATTGATAATTTCCTTGCTCCTCATATTGATGGCACTCCTGATTTTATAATTGATAAAATTAAAGCAGCAATTGGTGGAGCTATTTCTAAAAGAAATATTGCTGCTAATCCTGATTTATCTGCAACTTATGATAAATTAAAAAATGTTAGAGGAGTTGTAAAAGAAAAAAAAGAAACAGCTGTTGACATGGCTAAAAAGCAATTAGATGCTTTAGGCATTAAATACGAAATGTCAGGTAACAAATTTAAACCATTTAAAGTTATTTATAAACCATACAATGAAGATTTAGATGCTTTGTATGACCAAGAATATGAATTAACTCGTATATACCAACAAGATAAAGGTAAAGAAAATTGGGAAAAATTATCTCAAATAAGAGAAAAAGGTAAACGATTAGAAGAATTTGAGGATATTATTGACTTATTTAATTTAGGTAGTGCTGTAAAATCATCAATGAATGAAGCTAATAGTTTTGATAAAGCTTTAGATTTAAGAGCTAAAAAAGTAGAAATTGAAGACGAAATTAACCAATTACGTATGGAGATGGAAGATGAAGGCGATGAATCTAAAGCTAATTACTATGGTAGACAATTAAATAAATTGGAAGACAGATTAGCTAAAGTTAAAAAACAGTTAGATGATTATGATATGAATGAAGCAAAATTCATGTCAGGAATACTTTCAGGCAAAGACTTTATTAATGCTAAATTAAAAAACTATCCTAAAGCAGTAGCTAAAGTTAACCAATTAATTGATATGATTGGTGAAGATAAATTTACAATAGAAATGGCTGAGTGGATTTTTGATTTCTTTAATAACGCGCACTTCGAAAGTCCAATAAATGAAGCTAAAGAGGAAGATAAAGTAGATACCATTACAATGGATATTCCTTTATTCCTTCGTATGTTAGAATATTCAAGAGAAGATGCTTCTCAAGACATGGATTTACATGATGTTACTGAAAAAGCAATCTCATTAGGTAAGGAAAGAGGTATATTACAAATGGATGATTATAATGAAATTATAGGTTCTGCTGAAGAAATAAAAGAAAATGTAGCTCCAAATCATGATGGTAAATCATCACCTTATGGTTCAGGATACAAACCACTAGAAGAAAGAATTGCTAAAGCATTAGACCAAATTAACGAGGAACTTTGTCCTGCTGGTAAAGCATATAGAAAACGCAGAATGGCAGCAGGTGAAAAATCATCAGCTTATTTATCAGGACGTGCTGTTAAAGTATGTAAAGGACAAATGTCAGGTAAAAAAAAGAAAAAATAATGGATAATAATCGTTTACAAGAATTAGTATCTGAATCATTACGCGATTGGTTTAAAAAAGAAGACTGGGTGCGTATTGATACTCAAGGTAATATTACTGGTCCTTGTGGAACGATGAAAAAAGGTGGAGCTACAACTAGATGTTTACCTCGTAAAAAAGCTCAATCATTATCTAAAGCTGAACGTGCTAAAACTTCACGTAAAAAAGCATCTGCTTCTCGTAAAGGAAAACAATTTGTTTCTAATACTGATAAAGCAAAATACAAAAAAGGTACATATAATAAAAAATAACATATTTATAACATATACTCAATAAAATGGCAAAATTCGATTTAAAAAAAGCTATATTAGAAAATAAAGCAACTTTCTATTCATCATTAACTGAAGGTCAATTTTCATGGTTTACTCAAGATACAAATCAACAAATTGGATCAGAAGATGAAAATACTCTTCCTTTTGTTTATATGCATGATAATAAGGGTAATAAATGGTTAGAAAAAAGATATGAAGGATATGGTGAATTTGGTGGTAAAGATTACTACGAATTACTAGACCAGATGAATGGAGGTTCAGGTGATAGAAGTGAAGGAATTAGATTAGCTTTTGATGATGCTGCTGTATCTGCTGGTAAAATATTATTTCCGGCTCTAACAGTTAGTGCAACTTTACCTAGATCTTATGATTTTACTGAAGAATCTCCAAATGATCCTAATCAATCATGGTATACTCCTGAAGAAGATGATGATGATGATGATTATATCATGGGAGATAGAGAAGATGATTTAGAAGATGATGAAGAAGAATTAAATGAAGGAAAAATGTATTTCCACGTATTAGAAGATGGTGGTTACGGTGATATAGGACATCAAGGTGTTTATAACACTAAAGAAGAGGCTCAAAATAAAGCTGATAAATTAGCTGATATGTTCCCTGCTTCCTCTTTTTATGTTGAGGCCTCAGATAGTAAGGATGAACCATATAATGTAACTATGGAAGAAAATAAAAAATTAGATAAATCTAAATTAGAAGAAGGTTTAACTCCTCTTCAACAATATGTTTATGATTTTGAATCTGATATAAGTGGTGAAGATTTTGCTGAGGAAGAAAAAGAAAATATCATGAACCTTAAAACTGTAGGTGATGTTAAAAAATATTACACAGACTATAGAGGTTGGATGGATGATAGTTCTCTTAGAGAAATGCTTATGGATTTATTAATGGATTTATCATCTGAATTTCCTAAACTAAAAGAAGGTTCTAATAAGTCTGAAGTAAAAGAAGCTATGATGGATGTAGCTAAAGATATGACCACTCAAGAAACAGCAGGTATTGCTGAAAGATTTGCTAAATATATGTCTAATAAAGAAGGATACAATTTTACTGTAACAGCCGGTTCAGTTGAAGGTCCTTCATTTGATTTAGATGTTGATGGACAAGAATATGAAGGTGGTAGCTACGTTATTTTAACAAACGGAGACATTGTAAATATGGCACTCCCAGGAAACCCAGTATACGGTAATACTCTAATGATGGATGAAGCCGAAAAACCAAAAACAAAAATGAAAAAATCAGAATTTAAAGATAAAATCAAAGAGATGGTTTTAGCAGAAATGGAATCTAACAATATGGAAGATGCCCCAGAATCAGAAGTTGATTTCTTAGCTGAAGTTGATCGTATTTTAGCTGAAGCAGATGAAGAAGAAGTAGCAGTAGACGATACTGAAGTATCAGTTGATACTCCTGAAGATGATATTGAAACAACAGATGTTACAACTACAGCTACAGTTGATCCTAACGTAAAAGCAGTACAAGATGCTTTAACACAAGCTCAAGCAGCTGCTCAAACATTAGGAGATGCTAAATTAACAGATCAAATTGGTAATACAATTACATTCTTTACTCGCTCACACGTAGTTGATAAAGGTGCTGTAGCTGAAGCAGATGAAACAACATTAAGTAATCTTCAATATGTGTTAGATTGGTGGGAAGAATTACCATTTGAAAAGAAAAAAGAAATATTTCATCAATCCCATGAAGCTGAAGATGCTGCTGGAAAATATAAAATGGAAGAAGGCAAAAAAGAATATTATAATGATGCAGAATCAGATGATGCTGCTCATATTAATGCATTAGAAAAAGACATGAAAGATGATAAAGACTCATCCATGAAAATCAAAGAAGTTGTTTTCCCAATGTGGCAACGAATTAAATAAATAATCTATAAATAATAAAAATTATGAACACAACAGAAATTTTAGAAAAAATTGAAGCACTTTACGAATCATTTAAAGCAGAACATGCTGGAAAATCAAAAGCTGCTCATGGTCGCGCTCGCAAAGCATTAGGTGAAATCAAGAAATTGGTTACCGAATACAGAAAAGCGTCAATTGATGAAGACAAGAAGTAAAATAGAAGAAAAGAAGCTTTCAAAAGCTGAATTAGAAGCAAGAGAGAAAGTAATTAAGGACTTGAAAAAAAATAAGTCCGCTCTTGTTAAACGCTACGGCAAAGATGCTGAAGCAGTCATGTATGGACGGGCAACAAACATAGCTAAAAAAATGGCAGAATCAGAAAACAAAAACAGACTCAAAGAACTAGTTAGAAAAGCTTTAATGCAAGAAGGAAAAGAATTTTCCGAAGAAGAAATTCAAAAAGTAATGGATACTTTTGAGATGACTAGAGAAGAAGCAATTGATCATTTACAACAATCCTATTCAGATTATAAACAATTTGATATGGGTGAAGGTAAAAAAGAAGATGTTGACGGAGACGGAGATATCGATTCTAAAGATTACTTAGCTAAACGTGATGCTGCTATTAAAAAAGCAAAAGGCAATATTGATGAATCAGGATATAGAGAAATGACTGATGCCGAAAGATCAAAGAAGCAATATATGGATCAACAGTTAAAAAGACTATCCGATTTAAAAAAGCGTCAAGAAGATAAAGAAAGATTACTTAAGCTTCAACAAAAACTTTACCAAGATAGAATGTCCTCCCTTATGAAAGAAGAAGAATTAGAAGAAGCTTATGTTCCTTCAAACATTAAAGAATTTGCTAAAAGAAAAGGCGCTACCTCTTTAGTTAATAAAGTAGCAGGTTGGGCTGAAAAAGCAGGTAAAGGTATTCGTGGTGGAACAGCAGTTGGAAAAAATTATAGTACTCTTGTTCTAGATTTAGGATTTCAAGATGGATCTGTTCGTATTAATCTTGATGATGATACAGTTACATTATATGATGAAGAAGTTTTTGATGCTAAGTCATTTAAACAAGTATATTTAGACAATCAAGAAGAATCTAAAGATAGTGAAATGAATGAAGATATTGACTTAGGTCACGAAGATAACGAACCACATATGATTAAAGGTGATTTATATCGTATTGGAAAATATGCTATGGAATTATATGCTATGATTGAAGAATTAGAAGAAACAGGACAAGAAATTGATTTCCCTGCTTGGTGGCAAGCTATGATTACTGATTCAAAAGAAAAAATGGTTAAATCAAAACATTATCTTGATTTTGAATTAAAAGAACCAGCTATTGATGCTGCTGTAGATGCTTTAACAGGTGAAGCACCTCATATGGGTGAACCTGAACCCCCAATGATGGAAGATATGTTTTCAGGAAGAAATGATATGAGTTCAAGTGAATATGGTGGTATGGATGATATGCGTCTTGATAATTTAGCAGCTAAGATTACTAAAGCTCTTAGAAATTTTAAATACCAAGATGATGAATCTCAAAATAACATCAAACAAGCTAGAAAAGCTATGAACAATAATAATATCAATGCTGCTGAAAAAATTATTAAACCTTATTTATCAGAAAAAATAGCTAAAAAATTAAAAGAAGATATTGGACGAAACTACCCAGAAGAACTTGACGGGGAATATGAAGGAAAACCACAAAAAATAAAAGGTGTTGATATATATGATACCTTAAAAGATATCCTTGACATTTCCAATTCTGAAAATGACTTCATAAGAAAAATGACTGATTCACTTACAGATGAAACTAGTGTTTTATCTAAAAGTAGTGAAGAAAAATTAAGAAATTGGTACAAAAAGAACGTTACTAATTAAATAACAACATGAAAAAAAGCGAATTAAGAGATAAAATTAAATCCCTTGTACAACAAACGTACAAAGCTAAATCTATTGATTTAGATAATGGAGAAGAAATTACTCTTGATGCTGATAAATTCCCTGTATTAACAAAATTTCCCAAACTAAAAGACGTAATTATTGATTTGCTAACAGATCAATACGAAATCTTTATGACTGCTATAGAGTGGGTCGCTCCTCGTCCAACAACTTTTAGAATTGTACTTGGCAATAACGAAAACTTTTTGTTAATTTATACCGAGAGAAGTTGGATTGCTCAAGTTGAAGGTAAAAAATATTACTTATTAAACTTAAGCGAAGAGGAAATGGCAGCAGAATCTATTTCAAGATTATTAGCATACGGAGTCCCATCACCAGCAGAAGGTGAAGCCCCAGCTGAAGAAACAGCTGAAGCACCTGCTGAAGAAGAAGAAGAAACAACAACAACGTAATATGAACGTATTCGATAAGTTTTTTAAAAAATATTCATATAAATTTGATAAAGGATACCCTGACATGAATAATGTTAAGGATATTCTTTTATTAGAATCATTATTAAGTAAAATGGTTGGTGAAAATTTTGAATTAATTAAAGAGGGTGATGCTGAAGAAGCAATTGATGTCCTTAAAAAAGAATTAAATTTAACAGATGAAGATTTTGTACAACAATCATCAGTTAGATATAAATTACTAGTCCCAAGATCAGAAAGATATAATTACGTCGAAAAGATTACTAAAATCCCTGGATTTGTATATGATGCTAATTTATCCGGTTCTTCTATTGGTGGACTTAAATATAAAGGAGCAACATTCTTATTAAAACCCTCAGGAGCTCAAGGTAGAGCATCAGCAGGTACTGAAAATGAAGATGTTGTAGTAAATGAAATTAACAAATATATTGCTGAAGGTGCTAAGAATGTAATATTTGATGCTCCTAATAAAGATTTAACAATTAATAATGTTAAAGAAGCAGTTACTGTAGGTTATGATGTAGCCGGAGGTAAAAAAGCAGATATTATAGTTAAAGCAGATAAAGATTATCCAATCTCAATTAAAAAAGATAATGCTGGATTCTGGGAAAGTTCAGATACAAGATATAAAAGTTTAGTATTAACTTTATCGAATAAAATAGCAAGTGGTAGTTTTGCACCCGAATTAGTATTTCAACCTTTTGTTGATAAATTAGGTAATAAAAAAGAAGGTATTAATACAATGTATAATGAAACAACAAAAACCAAAGTATCAGGAATAATTGTTACTGATCTACCTTCTAAAGAAGAAGAATCAATTATTTTTGGTTCGGATAAAGTTATTGTAGTTTATAGAAGTTTTTCATCAAATGATTTTAGATTAGAAGGTGATACATTATATGTAGAAGTTACTAAAATTATTGAAAATATAGCAGATGTTGAAGCGTTTGATCTTGAACCTGTACTTAATATTAGACACGATTCAACCAGATCATCTACAGGTGGTTTAAGAGCAACGGTTCAACCAAAAAATAAAATTTATAGTGATGATAAAGTCACAGGTAATAAAATTGAATTGTCTTATAATGACATCATGTCATAATATTTATAACCATGGATTTAAAAAAACTCATTAAAGAAGTCTTAGAATCTCGCAAACATGATTGTGGTTGTGGATGTGGAGATAAATGCGGAAAGGCGCCTATACTTAATGAAAATTTGCAGTCGCGTGTTTTGATGACTGAGAATATGAAATACCATATAGACACTAAAAAGCCACTATATGACACAACATTACCATATGGTTCTAAAGAATATTTAGATTTATGGGTTGAAGCAAGATACTTGTATTCTCGTGGTGCCTTAAACGTTGAAGGTATTGATAAAGAAAAAATTACTGAAACAGATTTAGGTGAATATGGAATATTTGAAGGACAATTAGTTCCTCTAGATATGCCTATGCTTGAAGAAGGTATATTAACAGAAGATAACATTGCTGAATTAGACAAAATTAAAAAAGAAGTTGAAGCTTTAATGCCAAGTCTTAGTTGGATAGATGATGTTACTGTTTCTAATTATAGTGGTGATCTAGATATTGAATTAGATTATAAATTAGATCCTCAAGAAATCAAACAATTATCTCAACTTGCTTCTAAGTATAATATGGATTTAATATACAAAACAGGTAAAAATGCTACATTAACAAAACACAGGATTCCACCAAAATATGAGGAATTAAATGAAGCAGAATACCAAGGACGTAAAGTTCAATTAAATAAACCATCACAAGGTGATAGTAAAAAATTTAAAGTATATGTTAAAAACGCTAAAGGTAAAGTTGTAAAAGTTAACTTTGGATTTGGTGGAAAATCAGCTAAAGGTAAGCGAATGGTAATTAAGGTTAAAAACCCTAAAAGACGTGCTGCCTATAGAGCAAGACACAATTGTGATAACCCAGGACCAAAATGGAAAGCAAATTATTGGTCTTGTAAAGCTTGGTAATATGATAAAATTATTAGATATATTAAAAGAAGCAAAACAATCAATTGAGGATTTTGCTGGCACTAGATTAAAAGGTGCTGAAAAAATTGCTAATACTACCTTAAAAGCAGGTGGACTATCATTATTAACTTATAAACACTATAAAGTTAAATTACCCTATTATAAAAAAGCAGCAGCTGGTAAATTAGATAAAGATGCTGCTAAAAAGGAATTTGAAGAAACTTTAAAAAGTATTTCCCTAGGTATGACTCAAAGCCAATTTCAAACAGAAGTTGGACGTTTAGAGGTATTAGGTGAATTACTTATAGAAAATAAATGAGTTATTTAGTAGCAAATATCCCTCCAGTAGAGGTTTTTATTAAAAAAGAATTTTTATACGACTTTGAGTTAGATGAAAATAAAGAATTTCTTGGAAAAGGAGAATTTGAATCGGCTCATTGGATAACAACAAAATCCATTCCTAATCAAGCATTATACTTTGAATCACTTCTTCATGATTATGGTGCTTTATATGATAAATTACCCTTACATGCTTACGTTTGGAAAACAGATATAAATGAAAATGAATTATATCCTTTAGATTGGTTACAACTTTGGGATTGTTTTTCATATAATATAACTGTTATTAAAAAACAAAGATTAAGAAATGCTAGGTGTGAATTAGTAATGAAGGATCAAAGTAAAGCCCCTGGTTATTACTTATTTACTATTGATTCATGTTCCTCAGATCCAAATGAATTAGATGTTTCATGGGCCGAAACTCCAAACGAACATAAATCATTTAATATAATTAAACTAGACAATGGTCAGTTTGCTGCTCAGCCAAATAATAGAATCCTTTGGAAACATCAATCACAAACATCTTCAACAGATTTAAAAACCCCATATTTTAGATTTTCTACTAAAACATGGATTTGTGAAAACCAAGACAGATGGAATGCAGCTAATGCTACTAAATTCAATTATGATGAGTAAACCCTATAAAGACATAGAAGTTACAGATCAATATATTATTCGTGAATTTACTGAAAATATAGATCCGATAGAACTTATGTGGCATAGGGATGATGAAAATAGAACGGTTGAAATAATTGGAGAAACAGATTGGAAATTACAACTTGAAAATGAACTTCCAACTTCTATAAATTCACCCATATTTATACCAAAACATGAATGGCATCGTGTAATTAAAGGAACAGGAATACTAAAATTAAAAATATACAAATCGTGAAACAAGCAGATGCATTTGATTTAAGAAAATTTTTAGCTGAAGGACAGTTAGAAAAAAATCTACAAGAAGTTGATATTAATCTAGATGATAAAGAACAATCAGTAGTTGATGATGTAAAAGACGAAATGTCTGCCGTTATAAAAGGTTTAGACACTGAATTAACAAAAGCAACAGAAAAAGAACAACCAACAAATGAAGGTCTTTTAACTATTGCTAGTATTGCAATTGCACTTCCCGCAGTAATGGGGTTAGTAGCTAAATTAGGTAAAGCAGCTGGTAATATGGTTAATAAAATATTAGGTAAAAAACCTAATGATGAAGCTGCTTATAACCAATGGATGGCTAAATTAGGTCATATTGCAGATGAATTACATCATTTATATATGGCTCCAATTGAAGCTATTGTTAAAAAATTCATTAAAGATGAAGTTAAAGCTAAAAAAGTAGCAAGTGGAATTTTTCACGTAATTGTAGCAACATTCTTAATTGCATCAGGAGCAACTGCTATTAAAGCAATTCAATCTAAAAATTTAACTTTAGCTACATTAGAAACAGCTTTAAGTGCTGTTAAAGGAGGAGAAATTAAAGCATTTATTGAAAAATTAGTAGCATAATATTTTTATAGATGGATTCATAGCCCGTCGATCTTATTAAAAAATGACAGCTGTGGCGTCACCAGATTTGGAGACGTCACTTTTTTTATGTATATTCCATAGTTAATGATTTAAAAAATATGAAGAAAATTGTAATTGTAGGTGCTGGAGTTGCAGGCGTAAATGCAGCTACGAAACTTGTAGATAATGGTTATCCTGGAGAACTTATTACTATAATTGATATGGGTAAAGATCCATACAAGCGTTTACCTGAAGAGGTAATGACAGGATTTTTAGGTGCTGGGGGTTGGAGTGATGGTAAATTAACTTACCACACAGCAATTGGAGGACAATTATCAAAGTATACAGGTGAGGATAAAGCAATGGAGTTAATGGATCAAGTGATTACTAATTTCAAACGTTTCCATCCTAAACCTGAAGAAGTACAATGTTCTGACCCACATGAAGAACCTGAATTTATTAAACCATATTTTGGTTTACGTTTATTCCCAGTATGGCACGTTGGTACAGATTATTTATCTGAAATTGCTAAAAATTGGTACGACTATTTAGTATCTAAAGGTGTTGAATTTGTATGGGAAACTAAAGTAACTAGTATTGATTTTGATAATCAAATGATTATATGCGGTGAATTTGGAGACAAATATGATGAACTTATATTTGCAGTAGGCAAATCAGGCATTGATTTTGCTCAACAATTAGCTAATAAATATGAACTCCCAGATGAACCTAAATCAGTACAAATTGGAGTTAGATTTGAGGCACCACAAGAACACTTCCAAAAACTAATCGATATTTCATATGACTTTAAGTTATATAGAAAATTTGATGATAAAGGAGTATCATTACGTTCATTCTGTACAAACAATAATGCGGCTTATGTTGCTGTAGAGGAAACATATGGAGATCATAGTTACAATGGTCATGCTAAAAAAGATGAAGCATATAGAAATAATATGACTAACTTTGGTATCTTGATGGAAATCAAAGGTATTAAAGATCCATTTAAATGGTCACGTGATGTTGTAAATAAATTACAATTAGATGGTACTGGTTTATATTATAGTCCATCTCGTCAACCATCAACTACATCCGAAGGAAATGGTGTAAGTGCAACTCCAATTAGTTGGTTACAACTGTTAGGAGTAATGGAGGCGTTTGATGGATTTTTTGAATATATTGTTGATTTTATTGATGATATGAGAAAAGTATTCCCAACATTAGAAGATGATTGGGGTATTTATATTCCTGAAGTAAAATATCTTTCACCTGAGGTAAAAGTAGATTATAAAAATTTAGCATTAGCTGACTATCCAAATGTACACTTTGTAGGAGATGCTTTAAGTGCAAGAGGCATTACAGTATCAGGAGCACAAGCAATTTATGTTGCTGAATCTGTGCTTGGAGAATGGAAAGAGCATGTGTATCTTTACGATCAAGGAACAGGAGACTTATTTTAATATTATGGCAGGAAAAATAGAAGTAACTAAGAAATTAACAAAAGCAGATGGAACTATTGCTTATGTTTGGAATGGTAAATTACACAATTGGGATGGACCAGCATTGATACCTGAAGGTCTCCAGCGCAAACGTGAATATTATCTTCATGGAATACAAAAAACAGAAGATGAATGGAAAGAAGCAAGACGTAATCGTGAAGGATTACCTTGGTATAAAAATCCTGGTATGAAAGGTCAAACAAATAGATTTTAAAATGGGACACAAATATGAACCAATTCCTCGCAAAGGGGATAGATATGAAAAAGCATGGGGTTATGAGCTTTGGATTATAAACCATGATGCTTATTGTGGTAAACTTTTAGTATTTGAAAAAGGTAAAAAATTTTCAATGCATTATCATTTAATTAAAGAAGAATCATGGTATGTAGCTAAAGGAGAATTTGAATATAGATGGATTAATACTGAAACAGCAGAAACAAAAGTAGTTTGGCTTAAAGAAGGAGATATCGTAGATTTAGAACGTGGTCAACCACATCAATTAATGGCACTTACTGATGAAGCTACAATTTTTGAAGTATCAACTAAGCATTTTGAAGAAGATAGTTATAGAGTTAAAAAAGGAGATTCACAATTATGAAAATAGGATTTTGTGGTACAATGAGTGTTGGTAAAACTACTCTTGTAAATGCATTAAAAGAATTACCTGAATTTAAAGATTATACATTCAGGACAGAACGCAGTAAATATTTAATGGAACTTGGTATTCCACTTAATACTGATTCAACTACTAAAGGACAAACTATATTTTTAGCTGAACGAGCAAGCGAATTAATGCAGGAAAATATTATTACAGATAGAACTATAATAGATGTGATGGCCTTTGCTAAAGCATCACAATCAATAAATTATTATGATGCGGAAAAATTTTGTGAATTTGCTAGAACGATGCTTCACGAGTACGATTATTTATTTTATGTTTCTCCTGAAGGTGTGGAAATGGAAGATAATGGAGTTCGTGAAACGGATTTAAAATATAGAGAAACAATTGATTTTATTATTAAATATCAATTAGATTCTAATAAACATAGAATTAAAAATTTGATTAAAATTAAAGGCAATACAGAAGAACGTATTGCACAGGTGAAATCTGCCCTTTCTTTGTAATATTTATTACAAAACCTTTATAATGAAAAGATCAGAACTTAAAGAATACATTCGTGAAACCATCATTAACGAGTTAACCCCTCAAGATGCTGCCGCAAATACAGCTGCAAAATTAGCAATTGATGACACTGTAAAAGATTTAACAACTAAATCTTCTCAAACAACTGATCCTGAGGATAAAAAAGCAGCATTAGCTGCATTAACAGCAGCTAAGGCAAAACAAATTGGAATAAATAAAGCAATTCAATCAAAACAATCTGTAGCTGTTGGTATGCTTCCTGAAAATGAAGATGATTTTGATGCAGAACCAACAGCAAAAGATATTGCAGCTAATTCATCAATTGCAAAATTACAATCCAAATATGGTGAAGTAGTTAAACAAATGAAATCAGTTGTAAACAAATATAAATCCGCTGAAGGTAATGAAAAACAAAAATATGTTGACCAATTGAGGAATTTAACTAAGATTAAAAAAGAAATCGAAGCTATGATTAATCCTTCAATGGACGACGAAGAAGAAATTTAATGAAATATATTAATCAAATTCTAAGTTATATTATAGTGATTATTCTTACTTTGATAATCATTAATAACATACGTTTTGCAAAAGATATTGATTATAAAAATCAACTTAAAAGTCTTCATCAACAGAATGATTCCTTACAAGCTAATGTAGAATCTAATAAAGTTTTAATCAATTCTTTATTTTCTGAAATTAATACTTTTAAAACAAAAATTGAAGAAAATAAAAAAGAATTAGCTGATTTAAAACATAAAGCTAAAAAAAATAAAGATAAATATAATGAAGAATCTAATCGCATTAATTCTCTTAGTAATACTTCCCTTATCAGCGAGTTCACAATCGCTTTCGAATGATAGTTTATGTTGTGTTCCCTGTAAATCCTTAAAAAAGGCTTTACTTGTAAAAACTGAACGTGATTTTTTAAAAGAACAAATTGAAATCACTCGTGATTCTGTTGTTATTTTAACAAATATAGTAACAAATCAAGACTCTGTTATTGTTAAACAAGATACTACAATTTCTTTATAAAAAAAAAATGAAATTGAATTTACTCAATTTATAAAAAATAAAGATAGTGAAATCAAAATAAAAGACGAACAGATTAAAAAACAAAAAGCAAGAACCTTAATTGCTTGGATGGTTACAGGTTTAAATGCTGTTGCTTTTATTTTAGTATTGTTATGAGTCAAGATTTAAGAGAAATAATTAGACAGGAATACATTAAATGTGCTACAGACCCAGCACATTTCATGAAAAAATATTGTCATATCCAACATCCACAACGTGGACGAGTCATATTTAATCTATACCCTTTCCAGGAAAAAACATTACGTTTATTTAGAGATAATCCATACTCAATTGTATTAAAATCAAGACAATTAGGTATATCAACATTAGCCGCAGGTTATTCTTTATGGTTAATGTTATTCCAAAAGGATAAAAACGTGTTATGTATTGCAACTAAGCAAGAAACAGCTAAAAACATGGTAACGAAAGTTAAATTCATGTTTGATAACTTACCTTCATGGCTTAAAATCCCAGCAGATGAACATAACAAATTAACCTTAAGATTAAATAACGGTTCTCAAATCAAAGCAACTTCCGCATCAAGTGATGCAGGTCGTTCAGAAGCAGTATCTTTACTAATTGTCGATGAGGCTGCTTTTATTGAACAAATTGGAGAGATTTGGGCCTCAGCACAACAAACCCTAGCAACAGGTGGTGGTGCTATTGTATTATCTACACCTTATGGTACTGGTAACTGGTTCCATAAAACATGGGTTTCAGCTGAATCTCAAGATAATGATTTTTTACCAATTAAACTCCCCTGGTATGTCCACCCTGAACGAGACGAAACTTGGCGAAAGCGTCAAGATGAATTGTTGGGTGATCCTAGATTAGCGTCCCAAGAGTGTGACTGTGACTTTAGCACATCAGGTGATGTAGTATTTTATCCCGAATGGGTCGATTTTATAAAAGAAACAACTATTAAAGAACCTCTTGAACGTCGAGGAGCTGATCAAAATCTTTGGGTTTGGGAACCAGCTGACTATACTAGAGAGTATATGATTATGGCAGATGTTGCTCGTGGAGATGGAAAAGATTCCTCAGCATGTCATGTTATTGATATAGAAACCAATACACAAGTTGCTGAATATAAAGGACAATTACCACCTAAAGAATTTGGATATTTCTTAGTTGGTTTAGGATCTGAATATAATAACGCAATGTTAGTAGTTGAAAATGCTTCAATTGGTTGGGCAACATTAGATGCTATTATTGAAAGAGGTTATCGAAATTTATATCACTCCCCCAAATCAGACCAATTAACTGCCGAATCATATTTAAGAGTATTTGAAGGTGGTTCTGAAATGACACCTGGATTTACAATGTCTTTAAGAACAAGACCATTAGTTGTAAACAAATTTAGAGAATATGTTGGTGATCGCTCAGTTACAATTCGTTCAAAACGATTGTTAGAAGAAATGAAGGTGTTTATTTGGAAAAATGGTAGACCTGAAGCCCAAAGTGGTTACAATGACGATTTAGTAATGAGTTTTGGTATGGGGATGTTTTTAAGAGATACATCTTTAAAATTCCAACAACAATCCCATGACATGACTCGAGCTACGCTTGGTAATATAAGTAAGAGTACGTATGTTGGTGCCTATAATCCAAATCAAATTAAAAACCCATATTCCGTTCAAACAGATAAAGGAATGGAAGATATTAGTTGGTTATTAGGATAATTTTACAATATTTATATATAAACAAAAAACAAAATGGCAGATACTAGTTTATTTACCCGATTACAAAGATTATTTTCTACAGATGTCATTATTAGAAATCAAGGTGGCAATGAATTAAAAGTAATGGACGTTGATTCAATCCAACGTTCCGGAGATGTAGCAACAAATTCCTTACAGGATAGATATAATCGTTTATACTCCCCAGCTTCCACATCTTTACTAGGATCTCAAATTGGTATAAATTGGCAGTACTTACGTACTATGGTTTATTCAGACTATGATAATATGGACTATGATGCTATTGTTGCTTCTGCTCTTGATATTATTTCTGATGAATCTACCCTTAAAAATGATATGGGAGAAGTACTTCATATTAAAAGTAATAACGAAGATATACAACAAGTCCTTTATAACTTATTTTATGATGTATTAAATATTGAATTTAATTTATGGTCTTGGATTCGCCAAATGTGTAAATATGGTGACTTTTTCCTTAAAATGGAAATTGCTGAAAAATATGGTGTTTATAATGTTATTCCCTACACAGCATATCATATTGAAAGACAAGAAAACTACGATAAAGAACATCCAAATGCTGTAAGATTTAGATATTCACCTGAAGGTATTTATGCAGGTGGTTCAGGTTATTATGGTACTCCTTCTTTAGGCCAATTTCAAGACAATCAACCAGGTATTTATTTTGACAATTATGAAATGGCTCATTTTAGATTATTAACAGATGTTAATTATCTTCCTTATGGTCGTTCATATTTGGAACCAGCTCGTCGTATTTTTAAACAATACGTGTTAATGGAAGATGCTATGTTAATTCATAGAATTTCACGTAGCCCTGATCGTCGTATATTTTATATTAATGTTGGTTCGATTCCTCCAAATGAAGTAGAAAATTTCATGCAGAAAACAATTTCAACAATGAAACGTACTCCATTAATGGATTCTCAAACAGGTGAATATAATTTAAAATATAATCAACAAAATCTATTAGAAGATTTTTATATCCCCGTTCGTGGTAATGATTCATCTACTAAAATTGAAACCACACCAGGTTTACAATATGATGGTATTCAAGATGTTACTTATTTACGTGATAAATTATTTGCTGCCCTTAAAGTACCTAAAGCGTTTATGGGTTATGATAAGGATTTAAGTGGTAAAGCTACATTAGCGGCTGAAGATATTCGTTTTGCTCGCACAATTGACCGTATACAACGCATTACCTTATCAGAATTATATAAGATCGCATTAGTTCACTTATATTCGCAAGGATACACAGGTGAAGAATTAACAAATTTTGAATTAGATTTAACAGGTCCATCAATTATTTACGACCAAGAAAAAATTGCGTTACTAACTCAAAAGGTTGAATTAGCCCAAAAAATCATGGAAAGTAAATTACTTCCTACAGATTGGATTTATGATAATGTCTTCCATTTCAGCCAAGATGAATTTGATGAATATAGAGATTTACTAGCTGAAGATCAAAAACGCACTTTTAGATATAAACAATTAGAAGAAGAAGGTAATGACCCAAAAGTAACAGGTAAATCATATGGAACACCACACGATTTAGCTTCATTGTATGGTAAAGGTAGAATGTTTGACCAACCAGAAAATGTACCTGTAGGATATGGAGATGATTTAGAAATGGGACGTCCTGAAGAAAAATCAACAACTCGCAATACACAAGATGATAATTTTGGTAAAGATAGATTAGGTGCTAAAGGAATGAAAAACGATGATAATGAGTCGGATTCTATCCGTCCTCAATATAAAGGAGGTTCTCCATTATCTTTAGAAGCAAAACAAGTGTATCTTAAAAACAGAGCTTTAATTGAAGGTTTAGTAAAAAAGGTCACACTTGAAACACCAAAACCCAAAGAATCACTATTAGATGAAAATCAAATAAGAGAATAAAAATCTTTATATATTTATAACAAAACCTTTGGGGAATGAACATTAAACATTCTAAGTATAAAAATACAGGAATTCTTTTCGAACTTTTGGTAAGACAAATTACTGCAGACACTCTGTCAGGAAAAGATTCAAAAGCTACACATATATTAAAAAAATATTTTGTAAGAACTGAGTTAGGTAGAGAATACAAATTGTATGAAACTTTATCTAAGTATAAAAATTTAACTGAAGGTAAAGCCGAAGTTGTAATTAATTCAATTATTGAATCATCTAAGAACCTTAATAGAGGAACTTTAAAAAGACAAAAATATAATTTAATTAAAGAAATTTCCGAACATTATAATTTAGAAGAGTTTTTTAAAACAAATCTTCCAAGTTATAAATCACACGCTGCTTTATATACGTTAGTTGAAATTTATAATAGCGAAAATTTATCTAATCCTAGTCAAATCATTGAAAACAAAATTTCTCTTTTAGAAAGTTTAACAACACGTGCTGTTGATAAACAAAAAGTAGAAGAGGATTTAATGATTGAATTCCAATCATATGATAAGGACTTACGTATTTTAACCTATAAAGTACTATTAGAAAAATTTAATGGTAAATATGAATCATTAAATAATAACCAAAAATCAGTACTTAAAGAATTTATCAATTCAGTTGATTCAACTCCTAAATTAAAAACATTTTATAACACTAAAATTCAGGAAATTAAAGACGAATTAACTAAAATGACTAAAAAAGTTACTGATAAAGTTGTAAAAATTAAATTAAATGAAGTTAACAATATGTTATTACCTTTAGGCAAAACGGCTAATGTGGGGAATGATGATTTAGTTAACTTGTTACAATATTATGCACTTTTAGAAGAACTTGTAAAAACAAATGGGTAATTTTAAATATAAATTAAAAGAAGCAGATGGTGCTATCCTCAAACCAAATGAGGTAGACTCAGCATTGATTAAACGTATCGAAGCTAGGTATGGCCCCATGGATATGAAAAATGATTTCTTTTCTAAAGATTTAAAAACATATTTTAAAAATAAAGGCATTGATAAAGAAACAGGTGGCTCAACAAGTGATGTAATCAAATTAGCTAGTTTTTCAGAAACATTAGAAAAAATGAATGATGCTGTTATATCACTTCAAGCATTACTGGGCACAGAAGATGGAAGAAATGATCCGTTCATAAGAGATATTGCTGATGATTTAAAAAAAACATTTAATGCCTATAGAACTCATTTAAGAAAAAATTATCCTGATCAATATGAACAGGTTAAAGGAATGCTTGGAGAATTATCTTCAATTGGCTCCGACTCAGGATTTATATCAGGTGGAGAGGGTGAAAATCATAATGGTCCATCTCCTCGAAAATCTACATACGGAGCTTATACGCAAGCAGGATTTAAAAAAGTAAGTGAAGGTCCCGGAGCAACATTTGGTCCTGGTCCTGCTGCAGGTCCTGAAGGTGTTACAAAAAACAAATATATAACTGATTTTAAATATAAATTAGTTAACAAAAAAAAACTAAATAAAGCTGCAAAAGGTATTATTGTTAAACCACTTCGAGAAGCAAATACTGATGTTGAAGATTATTTACAAGGATTAAATATTACTGATCCTGATAAAAAAAAATTCATCTCAAGCCGTTTATTAGGTTTTGATGAATTAGAAAGAAAATTAAATGAATTAATTCCATTGTTACAACAAGCAAAACATAAAACAATGGATTATTATAGATCTAATCCTGAATCATTTTCTGTAGTATATGGAACTGATTTAGCAAATGATTACGTAAACGACTTAATAGAACTATTTAAAGATTAAAAAACATGGCAAATATACCCGTAAATTTTGGTGGAGTAATTTTAACAGCAGGAAGTTCAGTTACTGGATCTTTTGCTGGTATAACCTCTTTAGGAACAGGCTCATCAGTGGCAATAACAGGATCCACTATCTTAGCATTCAAATATGGTAATTCATACGCAACCAATGGTTCCGTATTAGAAGCAACCGGTCCTTCATTCACAATTCCTGCAGGAGTAACAATTCCCTTAGGAATAACTTCTTGTAGTTTAGCTGCTGGTAGTGCACCTGTACTTTTATACACATAATATTTATAATAAAAATGAAAACTTTACAACAAGAATATCAACTCATCAAAGAAGGAAAAGGTAATAAAGATCATTTTCTTAAAGTAGCTAGAAATATGTTCCCTGAATATATTACTCATGGTAATGACTTTACTTCAGCTGTATCTATTTTAAAAAGCAAAAGTCTTTTAAGTGAAGCTGTAGGTGGTGTTGTTACTCAACCTACTACTCAACCTAACTGGTTTAAAATTTTTAATGAAAAATTAGAAGAAGCAGTAGGTGTTAAAAATCAAAAAGAATATGGTGATCAAAATACATTTGAAAAATCTGCACCTGAAGTAGCTAAAGATTTAGCTAACCAGTTTGATAATAATAATCCTGATAATATTGACAACGTTTATGGTCAGTCATTTTTAA
>ENA-OSIY01000092-OSIY01000092.1-marine-metagenome-genome-assembly--contig:-NODE-92-length-50316-cov-12.109517_pt1 | contig 50316 bp, 42 predicted proteins | sample MGYA00237884_ERZ534233 | MGnify/ENA primary metagenome ERZ534233 (study PRJEB26412, sample SAMN06343840) | marine metagenome | isolation source: estuarine water | place: USA: Columbia River Estuary... | reverse complement strand
TTCTTCCTCTGCACCAGTTGCAGGACCTGCAACTCCAGTATAACCAAATTCTTTAGCAGCTTCTGGATCAGTTTTATCTAACCATGCTAGGATAGTGTCTTTAGGATCTGCATCTGAATTAACTTTTGATAATTCTTCTAGGGCCGCTTCTAACTCGTCATCAAAAATGCCAATGCCTTGTAACGCATCAATTGCGCTGCGGCCAGCTTCATCTAATGTCAGACCACCATCGATCAATTCTTTTAGTTGCGCTAATGTATCTGGTTCTAGTCTGCCTTCTTCGACTCGATCTGCCCACTCTACAAAATCTTCAATACTTTCGGCTGCGCTGCGATCTGCGATACTTTCTTCAGTAGGACATTCACATTTGCTTTCAGCCATACCACAGCCTTCGCAAGTAGATTCTTTCCCTTCGCCCACATATTCTTCAAGATCAACTGTATTAGCCTCACGCATGATGCTATGTAGTAGTGGAAAAAATCCAACTAATTCCTCTTGGAAATTTGTTTGTGTAAATTTGTTCTTATAATCTTCCAATGTTACTGCATCAAGAACCATTTCATCTTCTGTTGGTGGTTCCATGCCTGAATTGTCGAAATCTTCTTTCCATGCTTGGTAATGATGGCGTTTTCCTATTGCTGCTACTCGTGCTTTAAGTTCGTGCATGTGGCCAATGGCTCGTTCTGCAATTCCATGTGCATCGTCGTGCAATGCACTGCGTTGTATATGTCGTTGGAATTCGCCTAACTGTGCAATATTCTCACTCATTTTAATAATTGCTTTGCCTGCTGGATCATGTGGAACACCACCGTGATCCACGTGTTGTGCCATTGCGAATGCACCAGCAGTATGAATGAACGGATATTTATAACGTTCGCCGTCTTTGTTCTGTATGAAAATTGCCTTAATGTTTTTAGCTTGACTTCGTGCGCCTGGATATGTGTCTGCTACTTTGTTTGCGTGACGTACAACAACTTCTGTTTTGCCCTGTACTGCACGGCTAGTTTTGCTAGAACTCTTATGGTTCCAACGTGATTCGTTCATTGTCTGTTCATCTCCTGCCACACCTTCGTTGGTCTGGTGGACTAATACCCAGGCACCGTCTTGGCCTTGATATATGTAATAATCTGGATTCTTAAAAACAAATATTGCCTCACCTCCTGAACCGGTACTTTCTCGTTCATACGGTCCTAGACCTAGCTCTGCAATTTTTGCCTTGATAGCATCAGGCGTTCCTGCGGCTATTTTATTACGGCCTTCTTGCAGGCCTTCCGCCACACCTTGCACTTCTTTTTTAGTTGTTTTTTTGGCCAAATCCATTGCAGCAGCGTACCCAGGAATTTTCATCATTCTTTTTAATCTTTCTGGATCTTTTGCAGTTTGTGCGGCCGCTGCGGCCAATCTTTCTTGGCGAGCCTTGAAATCTTTTTCGGACTCTGAATTGTCTTCTTTTTTAATTTTTTTAGTTTCGTTCATAGTATTCATATCTGGTTCTTCCTTAGGGCCTTGTGTTGCGGCCAAATGTTGAAAATCATTTTTGTCTAAATTAGTTTTCGCAATATCTCTTGTGTCAAATCTCAGCAATCTACGCATGGCAAATAGTCGCATTTCTTTAAGAAAATTGTACCACATTTGTGTAGCAACATCGTCTTGATTTTCTGTAATACCCTGGCTGTAGTAAATCTTTAAACTGCCAAGATCGTTTAAACTAATGCTAACACGGCCAAGATCAACTCCTTCATTAACAAAGTCAAAATCAAAGAAACGTGCTTCTACTGGGTCAATGGTAACTGCACCGGTTTCATCGCCCATTTCTAAATTGGTAAAACGACTGCGGACTTTGTCAAAAAGATCTTGGGAGATTAGTTGTATAGGTTTCATACTGTTATTTATTTAATTAGGAACTAATATAGATGGGCATGGGCATGATAAATTCTTCTTCACGCTCTTCACGCATTCTATCGTAGATTGCAGGATCCCATTCTTGCAGCACCAATGTCATACGAATTGCCAATAACATACTGCTAACAAGATCGTCATGTGCTCCCACTTTGGCTTCAAAACTTAATCCTTTTGCCACAAATGTTTTTAATTCACTAATAAAAGCACGTGAATTTATCTTTAATCTGTCGCTTTCAATTAGATATTTTAGTTTGGCACAAGCGTTGATTTTAACGGAATGTGTGGTGTTAAATCCTTTACGATATCTACGTACATGCCCTTTTTTAATGGGTTCACTAAGGAATAGTCCGGGTATACTTTCTTCACCTAGTTCATTGATAGAAACCAATGCAGCTTCTCCTATATTATTATTTTCTACGCTGTAATATATGCTAGATGTTCCGCCTTTTCTAGCACACTCATCGTTGATATAATTACAAATATCACGCAATATGCGTACCTGACTTTGTACAATGGTTAAATTATGTTGCCATTCTGCTACTTGTTCAAAACTAGGTATTTCTAAAACTTGTATAGCAGCAGGATCTCCACCTGTACCTAAACTTGGATCAAGACTGATAATATATGTTGATTGTGGATTGATCTTCTTATACCAACGTGCTTCACCCATGTTCATTATAGGTTTAATTCCATCTAATGTGGCTAATTTTATACTGTTGATCAATGTTTCATCAAATACCAAAAATTCACAATTGTGCTCACGTCGGAATCGTTCCTCACCAATACGTCCGCGTTCTTCTGCTGCCCATGCTTCATCGCGATCAGGGTGTTCATGCCAGTATGCCCTAAATGGTGCAAATCCATTACGACCTAATTCTTGTTCATTACCAAATTCATCAAATTGATAGTTTGCTTCTTTCCATATCTGTGCAAATTGATCTTCGTCACTGTTAGGTGTACTTGTAATAATTGCTTTACCACCTGTACTTAGTGTAGGAGATATTGAAGTCCAGAATTCACTGGCAATGTTAGGTGGCACAAACGCAAACTCATCTGCGTATAGTAGTGATAATGACATACCACGCCCTGTTGTTTCTGTGGTTGTCTGTGCAATAATACGACTACCGTTGTCAAACTCCAAACTTTGTTTGTTATAACTGGTAGCACCGCATCTAATATGATCAGGGCATAGTTCATATGCATATCTAATACGTGCCATAATTTCCTGGGCACCTGTGTGTTTATGTGCTGCTACAAGAATGGTACTATCTGGAACAAACATAGCAAACCAGAGTAGATATCCTGCTGCTGTGGTTGTTTTGCCAGTTTGACGAGGCAGTAGATTTACATTAAAACGATTGTTATGATAACTATCAATTAGTCTACGTTGATACTCATATGGCTCATACAATAGTTTACCCTTAATAGGATGCTGTATGTGGAAAAAATGTTCTAGGAAATAATGTGGACCATTAATAGGATCAGAACATTGTAATAGATCTTCAATATCTTGTTCTGTAAACTTTTGTGTACTGTGAGCTTTTTTTACCAGTTGCCCGTCTAAGTTTTTTGATCCCATATGTTTATTTAATGAAAAAAATAGCCTCCGAAGAGGCTATTTGAACTACGTTCTAGTTTTTTGATTAATTGTTTTCAGAGATAAACTTTTTGTAATCAGACATTAATTGTTGTTCCATTGTAGCAGTAGGCAGATTGCTTTGTCGTGTCTTACCGTCGCTAGTATTGCCGCCGCCTGATTGATTTTCTTGATTTGCAAACTGGTTAGCACCAAATGGAGGAGGCTTACGTGGATCAGATGGACTATTGTCATACTGGCCTTCGTCTGTTTCTTTTTCATCTTTTTCTGCGTTATGGTCATCCATATCATGATCGCCATCATTATCAAAATCGCCGTGTGATACGCTAACATCATCGCCGCCCTGGTCCGGGCCCTGATCATCGCCGCCCATAGGATTTAGTTTGTCAATCATAGAACGCATATCAGATGTTGGATCTCCTGCATCCATTTCTGGTTCAGCAGTTAATGCCACAGCTGGTTCAGCTGCCATTGGCATCGGTTCTTCTTGACCGTATTTTTTAACACCTGCTAATTGCATAATAGTGGCTAGCATGTCGCTGAGTTCTTCACCGCTACCTGCTGTCATATTAATACTTGCTGGCATTGGAGGACGCTCAGGCATGCTACCCATCATACCCATGTTGGGCATAATACTAAATTCTTCTACTTGTCCTTCCTTAACGATAGTAGGATTAGTACTATCAAGTTCGGCTAAACGTTTCATTACATCGATCATTTGCATAATTATTTCCTTGGGTCTTCGGCCTGAGAGTTAAATAGGCTCGTTTGCTTTTCATCGGTGTCAGTATTAAATTTAGCTGCACCTTCTGTGGGGATTTCTTCTCCACGGGCTTTGCGTTGAAGTTTAAGAATATCGTTTAATTCTTTAACAAAACCGCTATTGTACTTATCTCCGTAGTAATCTTCAAATTTAGGAGTACCAGCTTCTGCGTAGTTAGGATCATCTAACAATGCACCTTTGCGTGGCTCTTCAATATGTTGATATTCTTCGGTGTGTTCGAATGGACTACGGACTACTAAATTTTGTTTATTAACTTTCAATTCTGAAGTCAAGTATTCAGTAAGTTCTTGTTGAGTGGTAGGATAATCTAATACCACTTCATATATACTTACTTCACAGTTTTTAACCTGAGGAAAGTCTAAAGGCAATGATTGGATAGGAGTAGTACCGGTCTTTTTAAATCCACTAACTGCATATTTGTTCAACAATGATTTCATTGATGCTTCTTGCTCAGTAGTGAACTCACCAGCTACTTTCACGCGGAAATCATACTTTTTAGTAGATTCTGATAGGTATTGAGTAAATGTTTTCATATTATTATTTATTAAGATTTCAAATCTTTTAACTTAGCGAGTATGCTATTTCTGTCAGTAAGGATATATCCTTCTCCGTTTACAGTTTCATTATTCTCATTTCCGTGCTTTTTATCCACAGCTAATTTCTTAATCTGTAGATCAATCATCTTCAATTTCTTGTCAATTTTAGCACTTTTAGCAGTAATTGCAGCAGTTAACATAGATGCCGCAACTTCAAACATTCTACTACCATATCTTGCTTCTACATTCATACCTAAGTCCATTAAGTCATCATAGGCTTGTTCTGCTTTAGCAGCAAGTTCATCAAACTCGGCATCGCTGATATCGCCTAAGCCTTTTACACGTGGTAGGGCGGCTGATATTTTATCAAATTCTTCTAATTTATCTTCAATATCAATGGTAGGAATAGGTTTGGCATCTACTGCGGTTGGTATCATTACAGTATCTACAGTGGTAGGCAAGTCTAGGAGATCTTCGAGTTTTTTAGTCATACTCTTACTTATTTAGATTTTTTCCCGTTGGAAAATATGTCCATTTCGTTGATAACTCGAAACTTAATTCCCTGCTGTTGACACCATTTTCCAGCAGCAGCCCACTTGGCCATATTCTTAACAAATTGTGCCTGATTGTAAGGATTTTTACCCACACGTTCTTTAAGCATTTGATTGGCAGGTTTTATTTCTATAAGTTCTGCATGTTTCTTCATATGTTTATCAATGTAAGAAATTAAAAAATCAGGAACATATACTGTAGCTTTGCCTGTCAGTGGATCTCTGTAAGGTATCTTCACGGGTTCGCTAGCCCATTCTTGTATACTAGGATTATTATCACAAAACATGCAAAATGTAGTTTCCCAACTACTTCTGCAATAGGGGGGTTTACTGCCAATATATTTTTCAATATTTTTTACCTGATAAACACCTTGACTAAATTTTAGACTCATAATGTTTTAGTACGGGGCCACATTTGTCCAGATGTGGGCCTACGATCAAACTTAGTATTAGGAAATATCTTGCCCGAAATTGGTCGTAATCCATTTTTTAAATATTGGTGGACTGAGTTTCCTACAGGGGGGCCTAGTCCAGTAACAGGATCCCAATCTGTAGTACCAACGTATCCACTAGTAATAAGAGTGTTATTACTTCCAACAATTATGTCATAAAATGATGTTTTATGTTTATAAAATAATGTATTATATTCAGCAGACGAACGTTGATTACCTGTTAACGCTTGTATTCTTGTCAGCATACCTGCCATTACAGGTGCTGACGCACTAGTACCACCAACTGATACTATAGATCCATTAAAATAACATAAATGCCCATTCATTGGACCCGAAATATCGGGCAATCCTCTCATAGTTAATGCTGTTGATGATCCAATAGTACTACTATTAATAGGCGTGTAGTATAATCCAGATTGCCAACTAGGTAATGAAAAATATCCACTTATACCGCCGCCTCCACCCCAGGTTGCTGAAAAATCAAGATCTCTATTATCATCAGTTTCGGTCTGTCTTGTTTTATTTGAATTTAATATAAGTTTTGTTCCACCTACAGAAATAACATTTGGACTAGATGATGGATATGCTACTTTTACAGTTGATAATCCTGAGAATGTTGATCCGCTATCTCCGGATGATACACAAATTGCAACCTTAGCAGCGGATGCCGTTGACAATGCGGTTTCTACGGCTGCTATAGTACTCGAGCCAGGCTCACCAATGGAATATGTATAACTTATACTAAGAACATGACAGCCGTCTGATACTGCTCTATTAATTGCGGTTACAAAACTACCACTAAAATATATAGTAATATTAGCAGCAGGAACTAATGTGGCTATTGCATAGATATCAAGTGTATTTTCCATATCTGCACCAGCACCGGTAAATGTACCAGATGTTCCGTCTAGTAGTACTTGGTTGATTGTAGGTGCAGCAGTACCTGAGGCAATTAATCCACTGTATTTTAAATCATCAAATGTTTTATCAAGATCACTTTGCAAAAAACCGCCCCCTAACGGTGCAATAATACCAACCTTAACTCCTGCTCCAGTACTTGCAGGCATGTTATACGCAATTGCAATTTCCGGTGGTGTAAGTCCTACATAATCTCCTATACGAAATAGTGGATTAATATCAAGAATATCAAATGTTTTTAAATTGGTAGATTCAATAATTTCATCTATCTCGGACATTTTATGTTTCCAGTCGTAATAGTGTTAATGTAACTGTTATTGAAGCAGTTGATCCGCTTAGGTTAGTTATTGCTAGATATATTGTATTGCCCGGTGTTGTATCATCGTTGAATCCAAATATAGCGGGCGTCATTAATTGTGTTTGTGCTCCTGTTGTAATTACCTCGGCTATTACACCTGATCCCGGAGTAGGGTCTGTGGTTTGTATTCTTGTATTGTCGTTGGTTCTTGCTGCATCAGTTAGATATAGTCGAACCCAGGCTGCTGCACTTGTTTGCACTTTAAATAATGAATAAGATTTAAATCCTGTAATTGAAATATTACCAGTTGCATTATTTGCAATATTTGCAGTTGCACCCGCTGCTGTACTTCTAGCATATGAACTACCTGAACCAGTGACGCCTTGAGTAGCAGTACCAGTAACACCTTGAACGCCTTGCCCAGCGTTTGCGCCTTGTATTCCTTGTGTACCTGTGGAGCTACCTTGAGCACCTAACACCCCCTGAGTACCCTGTCCAGATAACCCTTGCAACCCCCTGACTCCCTGGGGGCCTTCGAGTCCTTGCGTACCAAAAGTACCTTGTGTTGCTATTGGTACGTTTGCCAATATTTGACTAGATAAATCTTGATAGGGAAATCTGCGTGTTAGACCGTTATTAACTACCACAAAAGTTGTAGCATCGATAATAGCTGGTATAATTGGTAATTCTGTAATTTTTGGCATATTAGTTATTCCGTTGTTAGAAGTTCTCCACTTTCATTGGTTATTAATTCTCCGTTTTCATCAAACAAAGCAAATGTTGTATTAACAGATACAGTTGATTCATAGTAGCCATCTACTATATTTCTTTGTATTTGAGGATTGGGAGTAAATCCTCGAGAATATCCTAAACTACTGGACTTAAATCTTCTATAATTTAATAGTTCAGATACTAATCCTGATAATTGAACATTAGTTAACCCTTTTAATGTATCCAATATTTGCATTGGATTATAACCATCCGTGTGGGCCTGTGTCATAATGGTTAGTGTAATTGACTCGGCAGCAACATTTCCAAATCCTCTATTGGTAAAATATCCAGTCATTGCTGCTAATACTGTTGAATTTAATTCGATAGATTTAGAATAATAGTTATTCATAGCATTCACAGTATCAGAATTAGAAGGCAATGCTGCTGGCGGTAAGTTGGAATATTGCGACATAATTATCTTTTAGGAGGAAAAATTATTGAAGCAGGATTAGCTCTAATTTTTCCATCAACGCTGGTATTAAATCCTTTGAATATATTAATTCCAATTCCGCCTGGTAACGTAAACACACCTGGGGCATTTGCAGTTGGTTCAGCGTATTCATTTGCTGGGCCAGCTTTTCCATACTTTCCTGCACCACTATTTAAAGTAGATCCTAATAAACTACCTGCAATATTATATGCAGTAGCATTTTGTCTAGTTAGTCCGTTTTGATTAACATAATTTTTAAGTACAACAGTTCCTAATTGAGTTAATATATCTGAAGCGGCTGGACGATTAATTATTCCATATTCTCTTGTACCACTTTTTTTATCGTATTCTGAATTTATAGAAGTTGGTGGTCTACTTGATTTAAATCTTGGCGACTGTAAAGTTTTATCAAATGCTGATATTCCTCTTTTATTATAAAGAAGGTCGTTTCCTACTGTATGGGGGCCTGGTGTTTGATCATAATATTTTAAATCAAAATAGTTATCACCATTTTTTTCAAGTTTCCCTTGATCATAAAACACCGTTTCAAATTCAACTGTTAATTTATTTTCTAATATTTTAGAACCAGCACTTTGATCTACACCATCGTGTTTCCAATCTTTAATTTTAGGATTAACCAACGTATATTTTGTAAAATTTCCTTGATGCATTACATAAATTTCAATTGAATTAAAAAAATTAGTATACCGGTCAGAATCATATCTACCATAATTATAATCAATATTTCCGTATTTGGTATCTCCAAATGCTGCATTAGTTTGTTGTCCATCAACATAATAACTTTTATAATAATTAACCCAAAGAAGATGTGTAATATTTGTATTATCGTCGTGTAAATCTATATTAATAGGATTATAACTTATACTTTTTTGTATTACTGTTTTTCTATTATATTGATTTAATGTTTCTGTAGCAATGTTGAATTTAGGAAGATCAATCTTCTTTGCCAATAATCCAACATTGAATCTATCTTTTGAAAAAAATTCGTCATCTTTTATATAAATTGAATTTATATTAAATTTTACAAAATATAAAAAACTAAATTTAGGTGATTTAGCAAAAGCACTAGTACCACTACCTATATACAATCTATTTGCATGTTCGTAGGACTTGAGTATTGTACCAAATCCTTTCTTGGTTATATAGTCATTAAATGGATTGCTCATATTAATATTTAGTCAAATAAAAACCTGGAGATTAATCCAGGTTTTTAATTATTACGCGATTATTAGTTAACTAGACCTTGTGCGTTAGATGCTCTTACAACACGACCAACATCTAATCCAATACCACTAGCTGCACCGCCTGGTGCTTCAAGTTGAATTGCATTATCTATACAAATTGTCATATCAATATCAAATGGATCATTCTTTGTATAATCGCCGCCTGCATAAGTAGCAGCCTTAATCCAGCAACCCAAGTATTCAAAACTTTCTAGTGTAACCGGTTCGTAAGCGCCATTACCGCCATCAAGAATTTCAACACGCATTCTAAACTTATAATCTGAACCAGATGCTGCTCCACTTTGTTCAAAGAAATCAAACTGTTTCTGCATTTGTTCGCCAATTTTTTTAGTAACAACACCGCTGGCATCGTCTCTAATTTTTAGTTTAACATCACCAAACTTGTGTTTTCCTAACAATTTAACTGTGCTATTATAAACATGTATTGGAACTTCTTCAAATGTAATTTCAGGACGACTAACGGTCATAACTTGTTTAGTTAATTCAGTGCTTGGTTGACCACCTACACCAAATTGATCCATTGTAACACGGAAACGATATTGTAATTTTGGCATTAACAAGCCTTGGGTGTTAGGCCCTTGACTTGCTGCTAATGGTACTGTAAATCTATTTAAACTTGCAACTGGCATATAAATGCTCCTTAATCTATGTTATTTACCTATTATAGGCCGGCCTTGATATCGCCAGTATTTTTTAGTCTTAAAGGAATATAAATGTATTCAACTGCTTTAACAGGCTCAATAGCAATATCCATATATAATTCGTTACGATCTATTCTTGAAGGAGTATTATTTGTTTCATCGCATACTACAATGTAGTCATACAATGCACGTTGTCCCACTAATTCAAGCATTAGACTTTCTGCTGCCGCCTTAATTTCTCTACGAGTTTGTGCATCATTGGGTTCAAACAAGAATGGTCTTGCAAGAACATCTAATTGTCTACGTAAGTAACAAACTAATCGAGCAACATTAATTCTATCCAATGCACTGGCATTTTTAGCACGAGTACGTTGACCATATGCTACAATTCCAACACCTGTAAAGGTTGCAATTGGATTAATTTTAACTGAGTCTAATACATCACGTATACCTTGTGATAACGCAGTAGTTTTAAACTCACCTTCTTCGGTAATATATCCAACTGATGTAGCATTGTCAATGCCGCCGCGACGTGTACCTGCTGGTGCAAACCACTGATAGCTTTTTGCATCACTATTAATGATAGTACGTAACATCATATGACTTGGTGGAACAACAATATAGTTACCTGTGTTATCGTTGGCAAAACCACTTGGATAATACATTGCCATGTATTCATCATATGTTACCGCACCATCGTCGTTATTGTCAAATGCTAGGGCAGTATTTTTACCCCATGCATTTAGTGCAGTTCCTGTTGGTTGTAAACGGAATGGTGTATCACCAATAACAAATGCTGTTTGTCCTCTGTCGACATTAAAACCAACCATATTTTGTATAGCTTCTGGATAACCCGGTGTAGCCATTAAATTGAAGTTAACTGTATCCGTATCTCTAATAATTGAATTTGTATCAATTGTAGACTTTAATGCTGCAACAATTTGTGCTCGCTGTGCATGACGTCCAAATACTCCAGACCCGTCTTGGGCCACATTATTTTGTGATACCCAACGATCCGTTTCATATGCATCTAACAATTCACCAGTTGTACTTGGATAACGTTGATTTCTACCACTGTTGGCGTATATATCAATATATCCAGTCTTATATTCTTTAACATTAAATCCACTACGACGAGTGTTAACTAAATGCATACCTCTAGGATATATTGCAGGATCTGGTGCATCTGGGTCTAAATAATTACTGGTTAACAATGTAACTATAGGACTAGCAGTCAATGTTGTTCCTGTATTAGCCCAACGTGCATCTGCAAATAACCAACCATTAGAAGTTGATTGATCTGTTACATCTTGTTTGACCCAACCGGCAGTGGTACTATAAACATAAATGTCTTTACCATAGCGATCCATTTCTGCGGTAGAAATCCATATATCTCCAGCTACTAGTGCGGTGCCGTCGCTTTGTCCATTAGTGGCTGCTGGAGCAGTTGCACTTACAATCGGGCCTGCTGGGTCCGAGTTAGGAAATGCTGTGGAATCACGATATCCAACCCAAGTTGTACCATTGTGATACATAATATCAACTTCGTCAACTACTGAATTATACCATAGTGTTCCGTCAGCTGGTGTATTATATGGAGCATCATCGGATGCAACATAAGTCAATGGTGACCAATTTGTAGCAAGAAACGCAGCAGGACTATCTCCAGGTGCAGGAATATATAGATTGTCAGTAGTTCCTGCAATAAATCCAAGTGCAGCTAATGGAGCAGCGGTGATATCGGTCATTTCAAAATCGCCACCTAACTTATGTGAAATTGATATAGAATCACTTGTAGCATTGTAGGAGGAAATAATATTAGTAAGTCCTGCGGCTGCTATACCTGCTGGAATTAAAGATGCAAGACTGGTAGTTGTTGTTCCACCTGAAATAGTTATTGTGGTGCCTGTAGTAGTAGCACCGTACCACGTTTTAGATCCTGCAAGTGTTTCTTTGATAAGGAATCTATAAGTACCTGCTCCGGATTTAGGACTTAAACTACTAACTATAGTAGTTGCTCCTGTATTTGCACGTCTCCAGGCTTTGAAATTGGCAAATGGATTGTTTGCATTATTATCGTAATTTGTTTCAATAAAAACAGATCCTATAGGAATTGCTGCTCCGCCTTTGGTATCTAATCCTGCTGTAGCTTCTAATACTTTGTCATAAATTGGTGCTGTTAGTTTATCCCAACTCTGAGATGCACTGTTAAAACGTTTTACACTCCAGTTTGCACCATTATTGGCTGTAGTTGTCACAATCCATACGCTCTTGTCAGCAGTACCACTGGTCCAATTAGGAACCTGATAATGAGGGGTCATTTCAAGACTTTTTGATGCACTAAGAACAAAATCCCATAATACTCCGCTGGTCTTATAGAATAATCTATTAGTGTTATCTCCAGTAATGATTAAACAATAATCGCCTATATTTCCAATAGTGATAGCAGGTTTATCAGCACTAAAACTTCCTGCATCAGAATCGTCATTTAATACAATAGGAGTTTTATCAACAAATGTTAGTGTGGTTTGATTCCATTCTTTAATACCATACTTACTATCATTGGTGTCAATCCAATATTGTCCAGCTTCTGGATTACCTTTTGGCATGCTAGATGATGGTATTAAATTTGTTGTATTAACATCGGCTCTAATAATATATGCTCTGCTACTAACACCAAGTAAACTATAGGCTGCTTGCAGACCATATTCATTTAATTCATTGCCATGTAACGCATTACCACTAGCATCTGTATAAAATTGTGGTACACCAAATGTGTCAGCTAGATCACGCTGACTGGTCATCAACCATAATTTACCAGTATTTGCTGCTGTAGTACCAGCTGCAATGGTGCCGCCTGCATTTGTTTTGTCTTGGGAAGATGTTACAAATAATAAAGGCACTGTTCCCGGTGCCGCCGGAGTATAAAAACTCTCATCAATTACTGTTACTAATACGCCCGGTGAATTCAATGTTGCCATATGTAATTTCTCCTAATTGGATTACTTGAATTATTTACCTAGTATATGAAAAAACAAGGGGTTAAATACTAGTGAAAAGGGCAACAAAAAGGGCGCAAAATGAGAGATTTATGCAAAGAATGCGGTAAACGGCCTGTAGCAATTAACTATTATAAATTGGATAAAGCCTTCTATAGATCAAAGTGTGATCATTGTGCAAGTCAACGCAAAGAAGGTATACCTTTATGGGAAAAAGCAGGATACATTAAAAAATCTACATGTGATAAATGCGGTTTTGTTTCTAAATATCCTGATCAGTTCAACGTATTTTACATCGATGGCAATATAACAAATTGTAGATATACAAATCTTAAAACAGTATGTGCTAACTGTCAGCGAATACTACACAAACTCAAATTGCCCTGGCGACAGGGAGATCTTCGACCAGATTTTTAATTTGTTCAAATAACGAATCAATAGTAGTGTCATTAAACACAGTGTGGTCAATTTTACCACCAACCCATGAATACTCACTAGCATGTATTTTTGATCTTTCTAATTTCATACCGCTCAACGCCCAGGTTGAATTACCATTTGGTCCACGATTATATGACTCAGCAGCAGGGAACCAGTCAGGATCTTCGCCCCGTTTAATTCTTACCACCAATCCACCGGCAGTATGAATAGCAGAAATTTCGTTAGGAAACCGTACGTCACTAATAACAATGTCGTCGTTTGTAGATAATAGTTTGTGCTCTAAACTGGCAATCCATATACTATTATGAAATGCTTTACGGCAAACTTCGGTGCCCCAGTATTGAAGGATCCAACGTGGAGTAAGATCGGGCATTCCTAGACGTTTTGCCCACCAGGTATCTACTTGTTCTCTCCATTCACGTGCTTCTTTTGTACGCCCTTCGAGTAGTGTTCTATCCCACCCAAATACTGCTGCAACTGCATCTTTCAAAGTTCCGGCAAAACTATCTCTTCTAAATCCGTGAAAATTAACCAAATAATCAGCCGCGGTATCTTTTCCGCTACCAATTAATCCCACAAAACCAATGATCATAGCATCCCCAAGTAATACTATAATTTATTACAATTATATTAATTTGTCAAGAATTCATTAGCCAATTACAAATGTAAGAGGGGTCCCTCCATCTTTGTAATTAATTAAATCAAGTTCGAGGCCTTCAATTTCGGCTTTACCTTCACTTTTAAGAGCTGCACCATTTAATTGTGTAGTTCCAGATGGTGCAGCAATACTTGCAAACTTTTCACGTGCTTCGCCTAGCATAAGTTTAGCAGTTGCCAATGAATAATCTTTTAACCACTGACCAGCAAATTGATCTTGCATTAAATTAAAGTCTGGACGATAATTATATAACCACAGCATAACTTCTTCCTCGACTCTTGGACGTTGCATGATAGTTAGTTTTTTAGTAGTTTTATTAAAGGTAAAGTTAATTTCACTACCAAACATTTTACCCACTAACTTTTGATAGCTGGCAAATGCGTAATAAGTTGCTAACCCACCCATGTTTGTACTTGTTAGCAAATACGTGTTAGAATATGCTAGATTAAATGGTTCGTATAGCGATCCACCTTGGCCGCCACCTGATCTGCTACCAACGCTACGACGGAAAATTTGTCGAACATTGGTAACTTCTTGTGGGAGCAGATATTCATTTTGATCTTCTTCAAGTGTTAAAAATCCAAAACTTTCTTCTACAGCATTACTACTTCGTTGGCGGAATTTAGCCAATGCCTTATTAATTGCTGTGTTGTAATGTACAGGGTCTAGTTCTACATCAACCATACCACTACCTAACATGGATTTGACGTATTCTACAATTTGTTGGCGTTCGTTTTCGTTCTCAGTCATGTTAATATTTACCATAAATAGAATACTATGCCAAGACTTTCCATGTACAAGCCCGAAAAGGGCAATGATTTTAGATTTATAGATCGTGTAATTAACGAAGAATTTCAAGTTGGTGGTACAGATGTTTATATACACAAATATCTTGGCCCCATTAATCCCGAAGCAGGGAATAGTACTCCTACACAACCTAATAATTCTAATCCTATTCCGGAATTAGGAATACAAGATGTGTTGTTCATGGAAAATAGAGATCGTCATTACGACCCTGATATATATGTTATACGTGGAATATATACTCTGCAGGATTTAGATTTTAATTTGAGTCAATTTGGATTATTTCTTCAGAATGATAATATTATGATTAACTTTCACCTACGTAGTAGTTTTGATGCGTTAGGTAGAAAAATTATGGCAGGCGATGTTATAGAATTACCACATCAAAAAGATGAATATGCATTGGATGACAGCCTCGTTGCACTAAGAAGATTTTATGTTGTTTCAGAGGTTACACGTCCTGCCAGTGGATATAGTCAAACTTGGTATCCACATTTAGTTAGAGCAAAATGTTCACCTTTAGTTGATAGTCAGGAATTTAAAGAAATTCTTGATGCAGATTCTGGAGCAGAAGATGGTAGTACATTACGTGATTTACTATCATCATATAGTAAAAATATAGAAATTAATAATCAAATTATTCAACAAGCACAGGCAGATGTTGAAGCCAGTGGATATCAAACAGATCAATTTTATATTGTTCCAATTAGCAATACTGGAACAGGATTAGTATCTGTGTCTGATGTCACAATTGATAATAATGATATTACAATAGGATCATCATATTTAGATGCATCGGCTGTTTTAAATACGCCTGGTAAAAATTATTATATTGGATATTTAACTGGAGATGGAATCCCGCCAAATGGTATTCCTTATGGATTTGGTATTATATTTCCTGCAAACCCCACACTTGGTGATTTTTTCTTAAGAACTGATTATTTGCCTAATAGATTATTTAGATATGATGGAATACATTGGATTAAACATGAAGATAATGTAAGAATGACTACAAGTACGTTGGGAGAAAGTCAAACAGATAATCCGTTACTAGTAAGAAGAAAATTAAAAGCTGGTTTTGTTAACAACGAAACAACTGGCACAATTGCTGGTGTAGTTGTTCCAGAACGACAGGCATTGAGTCAAGTATTGAAACCAAGGGCAGATTTATAATATGGTTATTTACAAATTTACTCATATAGAAACAGGCAGATGTTATATAGGGCAGACTATACAAGATCCTAATCAACGTAGACTAGAGCATATTTGTGATAGTAAACATACACCAAAAACATATCATTTTCATAATGCTTTGAAAAAATACGGAGTTGATGCTTTTACTTTTGAAGTAATAGATAAAGCAACTACGTTAGATGAGTTAAATACATTAGAAGAAATCTATATTGCCAAATTTAATAGTATCACAAATGGATTTAATATTAGAAATGGCGGCGGAAATAAAACACACCACCCTGAAAGTATTAAGAAAATGAGTGAATCACAAAAGGCAGCAAGGGTTCTTAGAAGACTCAAAGGAACTGATCGAGGATGGACCAGGAAAGATGGTGGTCCTATGAAGGGGAAATCTCATCCTAACAAGGGCGGAACAAGCTCATTAAAAGGAAAAACTTTAAAAATGATAGATGGTAAAAAACGATGGGTAGAACGGGAGGCTTCGGTTTAATACCGATGTGCTATTATCGACTGGTTTTATGATGGGCAAATACGTAGATATTTGTCACAATTTATTCAAATACTTAGTAATTTTGCCTACAAAGATTCTAAGGGTAATTTAGTACAGGTGCCTGTCCGTTATGGAGACATGACTAGACAAGTTGGACAAATACTAAGAAAAAATAGTGAGAACACAATTCCCAGTGCTCCATTTATTTCTTGCTATATTAAAGAATTAGAATTTGATAGAGAACGTCTACAAGATCCAACTTTTATTAGTAAAATTAATATAATAGAAAGGGACGTTGAAAATCAACAATACCTGAATACCAAAGGTAATAACTATACCATTGAACGTATTATGCCAAGTCCGTATAAATTAACGTTAAATGCAGATATATGGACTACCAGTAACGATCAAAAATTACAAATATTTGAACAAATAGCAATTTTCTTTACTCCAAGTTTTGAAATACAAACTACAGATAATTATCTCGATTGGACCAGTTTAAGTACTGTTAGATTAGATGATGTAAGCTGGACTAGTCGTCAAATTCCCCAAGGAGTTACAGAAGATATAGATATCATGACTATGACGTTTGATACGCCTGTATGGATTACTCCTCCTGCTAAAGTAAAAAAACTAGGAGTCATTACTAAAATTATATCTAATATATTTGCAGGTAATGCACAAGGAACAATTTCTAGTCTATATAATGTAGAAGATGCTGCTGATGTATTTTCAAATATTTCTCCAGATGCAACAATTACAATAACTCCTGGAAATTATGATTTATTAGTTTTAAATAATACTGCAAGGCTAATACATAGCAACGGAGTTGGTGAAAACATTGATATTACTGCACCAAAAAATACAGCATCGTGGCATAAAATATTAGATCTATACCCTGGAAAATTTAGAGCAGGGTTAAGTGAATTAAGATTTGCTCAATCAGGAGGCAATGAAGTAATTGCTTATATGAGCTTAGATCCCAGTGACGACTTTGCTATGAGATTGAACATAAACACAGACACCGTACCAAGTAATACAATTATTGCAGGTAGAGGAACAGTTGATGCTGTAGTTAATCCTGAAACTTTTAATCCCCAAACAGTTGCAACAAATACAAGATATTTAATATTAGAAGATATCAACAACGATCCATTATTTGGACTCACAGGGTTTCAGGGACCGGTCGCATGGCAAAATGCCGATGGTACAGATTTTCAGGCATTTGCTAACGACATCATAGCGTGGAACGGTTCTAGATGGAATATTGTATTCAGTTCTGCTACTGTTACAAGTGTAATATATATAACTAACTCATATACAAGCACACAGTATAAGTGGGAAAACAAAGCATGGAGTAAGAGCTACGAAGGCGTTTATAATTTAGCATTATGGAGAATGATTCTTTAAATCAAGTAATATGTAGCGGTGGGTTATTTCTTGCCAAAGACACCAAACGCTTTTTATTTTTATCAAGAACACAGTCTAAAACCGCAGGCACATGGGGACTAGTTGGCGGTAAAAAAGAACCGTCGGACAGTACTCCGTATGATGCTCTTATACGAGAAATACATGAAGAAATAGGCAAAATGCCTACTATAAAAAAAATAATTCCTTTAGAATTGTTTATCAGTAATGATCTACAATTTCAGTATAACACCTATCTATTGATTGTTGATAGAGAATTTATACCTGTACTGAATGATGAACATGATGGATATGCCTGGGTTGGTTACGACCACTGGCCCAAACCATTACATAGAGCAGTAAAGACTTCATTTAGCAGTAAAATTATTAGAGCTAAATTAGAATTATTATTGGATTTATTTTAACTATATATAAGTTACAACAAATACTATTCTCTTTGTTCCAGGCAATGGAGACTGTTGTGCATGCCAATGCTGTTTAAACGTTGATGCAGTATATTTTATACAAGGCACAAGGGAATTAGTTGAAAAATCATCTGTCCATATTATGGTTTTGCCATCTGTGCAATTGGTTAAATACATAATAAAATTATTATGTGGCCATTCGTGATCTAAATGCGGCGCCGTATGTGCGTTGCTGCTGTGCCAGGTTAAATTTAAATTGGCTCGAAATATATTTGTATATTTTATATTATTTTTAATAGTAAATCTGTGAAATATTTCTAAAAACATTCTCCAATATATACTATAATGATCGTCTGGGCGATCATTATGTGTTTCTATATCTGATTGAGCACGTTTTAATAATGTATGACTCAGATATGGACCATTATGAAACATTATACGATCACGTAGTTGTATTGGTAATGAATTCCTTACTGTTTCATCATCGCTAGTTGTTTGATAGTCTTGCCAATACCATGGAAAATTTGGTCCAAAGATTACGTCATTAATTACCTTATCTTCAATGTCATGTACATATACTGGTGTATGTATTACATATGAATTTTTCAGTAATTCAGTACTCATTTTAAAATCCTAAATGTTTCTTTCTAACAAATTCTAAATCGTAATTAGATTGATAAGAATTTCCTTCTTGATTTTCAAATGGTTCGACTGTTGGAGAACATAATCTCCATCCTGTCCCCCATTTTGTTGTCAAATACTCTATATTCATGGCATTAACATCATCTAATTTTTCTTTTAAGCTAGGATCATTTTTTTGTGTTTGATAATGATATTCGCCGTCGCTTATTTCTAATCCGTGATAGTATGGTTTTTCTAAAGACAATATTTTTTTAATTGGTCTATGAATAAATCTCATAATATAGTCTGCATCTTCACAATATGCTGGATATAAGTTTTCGTCAAATAACCCAAATGTTTGAATAATAATATCTCTTATTAAAAATAAATCCCAACTACCAACGCCAAATGCTCCTGGGTTACCGTGTATCAAACCTAAGTTGGAATCATTTTCTATCTTGGTTGACATTTCTTCTAATACACCGGGACCAAATGATACATCGTCGTTGGCTATAATCCAATATGGGCTATTCATATAGCATTTGATTATAAGATTCCATGCACCCGAAACTCCTATATTTGCAGGCAGATGTACTATTTTTATATTCTTAACAAATTTATGATTTATTTTTTTTAAATTATCTAAATCGTCGTCCAACTCACCACGACCATTATTATTAATAATAACAAAGTTGTCAACAGGATAATCAATACTCATTAATAATCTAGTCACCCAGAAATTACTATTAACCACTGCTGTTCCAACAACTGGAATTGATTTTTGTGTGCTCATCTTATAAAACCTTTTTCAAATTTAATTACTTCGGAATCTAACTTTATTCCATTTTCACATGATCTACAAATTTTAAAAGTAGAGTAAGGTTCTGGAATTACTTCTTCGTAACTCTGATCATACAAGTTACCTATAATATTTTCCAAACTATAGTCCATACAACAAAGAGAAACATCTCCATTTGGTAACAAAACATTATGATATACTCTTTCTTCACAATTACATGTCATGTCATGATTTCCGTGAAATACTGTTTTATATTCATTTTTTAAATTTTCTAACTCGGGTTTTAATAATGCTTCACCTAACAAGTTTCCTGCACGATGCCACATTTCGTGTACTGGTGCAGATGAATATATATGCCTAATATCTTCATGCATTTCGGTTCCCATAGACATGGTATGAAAATTATTTATTTCATGTTGAATTGTTTTTATATATTCTAAAAATTTAATATAGCTTTTAGTTATTGGATGTTTTGCTAAACGCCCCTGATCAGGCAAATGTAGAATGAACCCACCGTTGGGATTTCCCGCAAACGGAATATGTTTAATACGTTCCATATCCTCTATGGACATTCCTATACCAGTGGTGAATATAGAGACAGGATGACCTTGATCGTGTGCATATAATACCATGTCTGTACAATATTTGTTCATCCAGGGTTCAGTAAATCCTGCAAATGTAATTCTTATTTCTTTAGGTACTTTATCTATTAGAGTTCTAAACCCTTCTATAGATAGAATTGCCTCACCTTTATATTTAGATTCTAAAATACGTTGTGGACAGAACACACAATCAACTACACATCCTTTTTTTGGAATTATTGTAGTAATTTCCAATGTAGGAGCGCGAGAAAGTCTCCACTTTTCAGTATAAACTCCTGGAAATACTTTTATTTTATGTTCCGGTTTCATATTATCTGTTGTCTATATATATGGTGATTGCACCGTAATAATCAATAAAATGATCATTCCATAGATCCCACTTTATATTTACATTATCCATTGAAAATACTTCAATTTTCTTAAAATCTTTTAAGTATGTATCTCTAAATTTTCTAAATTTAGTTTTTAACTCTTCATTACTAAGATGGAATTCTCCAGCAATTTTCTTTACATTACTAAAAACCCATTCTTTGTTTTCATCAGTGAACATATCATATTCACCGCCTTCACAATCAGTTTTTAAGAAATCAATTTGATCAATGCTGTAGGTGTTTATCAACGTTTTGAATGTAATTCCGTCAGCATCTGATTCTTTACCCCATATTTGTTGTACATCTTTGTCAAATATTCCCCAAGATTTAAATGCGGTATTAACATGGGCTACTGCCTTGTTAACACAGATAACATTATCATACTTTTTCAAATTATTAGTTAATGTTTCATATAAATTCTTGCTAGGTTCTAGGCAAATTACTTTTGATGGTTTTTTATCAATGATACTATATGTAAATGGGCCAACACTAGCACCTACATCCAATACCACATCGCCTTCTTCAACTTTAAAAAACTTTTGATACACATCTTGTACAAATATTTCGTCTTTAACTACTTCAAGGAACCATTGATTTTCTTGAATTTCTCCCCAGTCGAAAGCATCATCTGTGATTTTACCAAACATATAATCTTCTGCTTTTTTAATTTTTGAATTAGTAAGTTTCATCTTTTCCAATATTGATGGATCTATTAAATCTGGATGTATCCACCAGTCTTCATAATTACGCCATTCGTCGGGTGCAATATCGCCTGCTACCATAACATATCCAAAAGATTCTAAATATTTTCTTGATTTTTCTCTAAAACTTTTAGATTCATCACAGTAGTAATCGTGCTCATAAGTAATAACTGCAAATTGATATTTTTCAAAAGGCATGGATAATAGTATTTTATATGTGATATTAGGTGGGTCACAATCTAATTGCAAATAATCTATATTGTTAGGAAAATCTAATCCAGGTAAAAATTTTTCATAATTTACCGACGTTGCATCTTTCAACAGACATGGATTTTTTCTTTCTTTTGAAAATGCATCAATGAACTGCTGATCTATATCTAGAGATACTCCTGTCCACTCAAAATTTTGTTCCAGTAACACTGTATTATTTCCATAAAATGGATCAGCAGCACCTATCTCTAAATAAGTTCCTTTGCGTTTTCCATTTAACATAGTTAACACAAACATATCTTGGTATGATTCGGAAAAGTTTTTTTCAATTTTTTCTGATCCCGGAAATTTTAATTTCAGTTGGCTATATTTTTCTTTATCAAACAACGTTAATTTATTTTCTTTATTTCCAATTTCATCAAAATATTTTAAGTTTGTTATAACTGCTGCCCTATGCACAGAATCAATATTATGATTAACTAGTAAATCTTTAAACAATGTTCTAGATTCTTCGCACAATCCACACCACCAGCTGCTAACTGCTTTTTCAAATAATAATCCATATTTTCCAGGATATCCTACATCTGTAATCAATGGTGGAGAATTATGGTCACAGACGCCTAATCCTATAGATGCTAACGTATAACATAAAAACCAATCGCCTTCTTTTTGTTCAATTTCATGTAATCTACTTAAAAAGAAATATGCCTCTGGACGAGTTGGCAATAATGCAATAGCATGTTGTAGTAGGCCCTTTACAGAAAATGCCCGTGTTCCTTGTTTTTCAAAACATATTGCGGCTTTTACCAAACATTCGTATTTCAACAAATCATTGTCTGTTCGTTCGGCAGTTCGTATATAATAAGAAACTGCCGATGCTGTTTGTCCTATTCTATTATAGTATATTGCTAATGCAAAATTAGTTTCAGCATCTGCTGGGTCATATATAAATTTTTCTAATAAGGTGATAAGTGTACTATTTGTTTTCATACTATTTTTAATGAGAATTTATAAAATTTTCAAGTTCTTTTACTGGAAGTTTTAGCAGGTAGGCAGCATTATCTTGGAATCCAAATGTAATTAATATATCATCATTATATTTGCACATGCCTATGGCAAACTCAACATGAGCATCCATGATAGAAAAATCATTGGTATATTTAATTACATTCCAATTTTTATCCCAAATAATAAATCGATGTCTATATACCGCATCTTTTCTACCAACTTCACTTTTGAATAAATCCACTTCGTGTGTTAATGCAATATACCCGTCATTAAATTTCATCACTTGAGACCCACCGCGTATATCCCTAGGTAGCCATATTGATCCACTTAAATATTCTGTTTTAGAAGTTTGGGACTCTGGGTTAACACTTACTAGTTCGGTAGGGTTAGTCCACTTAACATAATGATATGGAACATCTAATACAGGCATCCAATTCTTTTCACAATACGACTCTAGGTCTTTAGGAGGAGGAATTCTAAATCTAGATATTTCTGTAACAGCATTTTCTGAAACTACTATTTCAGAAAGTTCCATTCTACCTTGTCCATTGGTAGTAGTATCTCTACGTACACCAGTTATATATAATTTTCCGTTCCATCTTATTAATCTTGCATCTTCTAATCCCACAAAATCCCACATGGGTTCATATGTATCAAATTTAGATGTGTCAATTTTATTGATTCTACTAATTTCAAAATCATCATTGAGCTCGCAATAATAATTGTCAGTCCTTAAATGAATGTCATTTTCAGGATGCAAATACGTTAGCGGACCCCATGGATGTTGAAATAATTTCTTTTCAGAATGAAAAAATGTATAGTTAACGTGGCGAATATTAACAATAATTTTACCGTGGTCTATTAAAATAGATGGATTCATTAACCCCGTGCCATTTGTTTGCTCCGACGGGATGATAAGAGGATGTATACTACCGCCTTTATCTAGAGCGAATTTTGCAAGATTTGTCATAATTGAGCTTTTATTTAGTTGAATAAAATACTCAGTTAATTATAATTGATAATCTTGCAAAATCCTAGTGATATTTTATATTAATGGTTTATTTTTCATTGAGCACTTGCTGGTAGAGAATTAATATTTGGATCGCCTAGTTGCAATTTTGCTTGTTTTTGTATTTCTGTGAAAGTTTCAAGACCCATTTCAATTGGTAATTTGGCCACTCCTGTTAATATTGTATTAAGTTGATTAATATCTAATTTTAATGTAACCGATTGTTGTTGTTCGTTCACGATGTTCTCCTATTATGTACATTGTTAACGATATTTATATAAGGGCATGTACTAGAAGAATATATATTGATGTTTTATATTTGAGATTTTTCAATTTTTTCTTCTAGCTCTTTAATAGCTTCGATTAATAGTGGAATAATAAGATCATATCTAACAGCCTTAAATGGGTTGTTAGGATCGTTTTTATTTTCTTGTCCCAGAGGAGTATGTTTAAATATAGCCTCAGGTAATACAGTTTCAAGTTCTTGAGCTATAACACCGACTAACTTAACATCTTTTTTATGAATATAATTATAATGATATCCATTAATTTGAGATACTTTTTTCAATGCACCTGTTATCTTAACAATATTTTCTTTAAGTCTTTTATCTGAGGCACTATAGAAAGCAGTAACATCACCAGTAGCAGTAATTGCACCATTTATAGTAAGTCCAGCAAATGTTGGACTGTTGGTAGTAGCTAGTGGTTGTACAGCAGGACCAATGGCACCTTGTGTGCCTGTGCCAGTAACACCTTGGCTTGCTTGTACACCTTGAATACCTTGAATTCCTTGACCGGTTGCACCTTGAATACCTTGAGTAGCAGTTCCGGTAAGACCTTGAGTAGCAGTTCCGGTAAGACCTTGTGTACCTGCACCTGTAGTACCTTGATTACCTAATACACCTTGAGTACCTTGACTTGCTTGTATACCCTGATTACCTTGAGTACCTTGAGTACCTTGAATACCCAAGTCGCCTTGAACGCCTAATACACCTTGACTTGCTTGTACACCTTGAATACCTTGAATTCCTTGACCAGTTGCACCCTGAGTAGCAGTTCCGGTAACACCTTGAGTAGCAGTTCCGGTAACACCTTGATTACCGGTTGTACCTTGAGTAGCAGTTCCGGTAACACCTTGAGTAGCAGTACCAGTAACACCTTGAGTAGCAGTACCGGTGATGCCTTGATTACCTAAAACACCTTGGGTGCCTTGATTACCTAAAACACCTTGGGTGCCTTGACCGGTAACACCTTGAGTAGCAGTACCAGTAACACCTTGATTACCTAAAACACCTTGAATTCCTTGACCGGTTGCACCCTGAGTAGCAGTACCAGTAACACCTTGAGTAGCAGTACCGGTGATACCTTGATTACCTAAAACACCTTGGGTGCCTTGACCGGTAACACCTTGGGTGCCTTGACCAGTAACACCTTGAGTAGCAGTACCAGTGATACCTTGATTACCTAAAACACCTTGGGTGCCTTGACCGGTAACACCTTGGGTGCCTTGACTTGCTTGAGTACCTTGAGACCCTTGGGTGCCAAAAGTACCTTGACTTGCTTGAGTACCTTGACTTGCTTGTACACCCTGAGTACCTTGAGTACCTTGACTTGCCTGTATACCTTGGGTACCTTGAGTAGCAGTACCAGTAACACCTTGAACGCTAGTTCCCTGATTACCTTGAGTACCTTGACTTGCCTGTGTACCTTGGGTGCCTTGAGGTCCTGTAAGGAGGCCGGTACTAATATAAATTTGGCCGCCAACGTATAAATCTTTACCAATACCAACACCGCCGGAAACGATTAGTGCTCCGGTAATGGTTGAAGTTGCACCGGTGGTGCCGGTGACTAATAATTGAGTGTCAACAGTACCAGTTCCGTAAATTCTTGTTCCAGATAAGAGTTGTGCCATGGTTTAGTATTTATATTGGTTTATTAACTTCGTTGAATCCATTAGATACAAAGATTGTTCCTGTATTTGTTTCTCGTTTTGCTACTGATCCAGAACCATTCATACTAACTTCGTCAAATTGAGCAGCATGGTAAGTTGTAGTGGTTAAACGTATAGTAGATTGAGTAACTTCATTAAATTCACCGCTGATAAACAACGTACCTGTTGAGGTCAATCGTGATGCTATGGTTGCCATTATCCAAACACCGTATCTAAACTGTTAGTTGCTACATTATAATACTGATATACTGTGCTAATATTGCTAGTATTAACAAATCCAACTCTATTACTAACATAGACACTGCCGCCAATACCAACACCACCTTTTACCTGTAATGCACCCGTTGTAGTGCTAATTGAAGTTGTTGTACCTGCTAGTGTCAATGTGTTTTGGAATACAGGACCGGTTGAAGTTGTTCCAGCACTTACTAAAAGATTCCCGGCTGTTCCTGGACCAAAGAATGCAGTAGTTCCTGTATTAGTTTGGAATGGTATCTGCCCACGGGTTCCTCCTCCAATATTTGTTGAGGTAGTTGCACCTTCTGTGGCAACTTTAATCCATGTTGGTGCAGAACTAACACCAGTTGACGCTAATACCCATCCGGATGTAGTAGCTGGTGATAAGAATGCTGTTATATTAGGAGCACTTTGATATACTATAGAATTTGAAGCACCACCTGCTAAATATGCATCTACGGCCCCTTTGGTTCCAGATACAACATCTCCTGAAAAACTAGCGTTTGGTATAAATGTAAAAAATCCTAATGAATCTTTATAACCAAAAAATCCTGTTTTTGCATCTGTGTCAAACCAGTTAAATGCAATACCTTTATCTTGATTAGTGTCAATTATGTATGGTCCATTATTGGCAACACCACCTAATGTAATAATAGGATCAATAAAGTTTGTCACAGTAGTATCAACAACTGTTCTTGTACCTTGAACAACTAGGTCTCCTCTCACGGTTAAGTTATTATTAACAGTGGTAGTACCGGTGCTGGCACCAATACTAATAATTGTACCAGCACCGGCAAAATTAACTGTAGTAGCAATACCGTTTAATAAACTAACAGTACCTTCATCAGTTTCAATGGTGTTACCGCCAATATATAAATTTCCTCCAATACCAACGCCACCTGCAACTATCAATGCTCCAGTGATAGTACTTGATGCCGCAGTATTACTTGTTATATTTGTTGCCCCTGATATTTTAACTGCACCTGTACTTGGAATATAAGTTAAGCCCGATGGTCCAGATGTTCTAATTCCAGCAGCACCGGTGGTAGTACTTACAAAAGTAATATAATGTACGTTACTAGTACTTACTTCACTGGTAATAGATACATTAGTTGCTGTACCAGCAGATAAAGATCCTAGTCCAACCCATTCAGGAACAGTTCCATTAGAAGTTAGTAAGAATCCGCTATTTCCAAGTGGCAACATGGTAGTTATACCAACATTGGATTGATAAGGCAATGAACCTATATTGCCACCTACTATATTTGTAGCGGTAACTGCTGACCCTACATACAAAGATCCAGTAGTAATAAAGTCCGTGGTGTTTGGTGCAGTTTGATATACTAATGTTCCAGTATTACCTCCTACTATGTTATTTGCATATCCTATAGTAAATGTAGAGGTGTTTACAAATATAGCAGCGTCAGTTCCTCCACTAATTAATATTTGTCCCACTGTTCCAGTAGCCACAAATCCAGTAGTACCGGTACTGGATTGATATATAAGTTGTCCAGGCCCGCCGTTGGCAATATTAGTTGCAGTGGTAGCTACTCCAGTTAACCTACCAACAAATAATGTTGCAGTTACAATGCCACTAACAAATATATTGCCACCAACCCCAACACCACCTATAACTCTTAATGCTCCGGTTGTTGTATTTGCACTAGATGCAGTACTGGTAAAATGAACGATATTAGTAAATGTGCTTATTCCACCAACAAATACTCCACTACCAACTCCTATACCACCCACAACTCTTAATGCTCCAGTTATTGTTGAAACTGCTGAGCCTGTATTTGTAATATTAATTACGTTTGTGGTAGTTGATCCTCTATTTGTAATAGTTTGAAGTGTACTGGTATTTGAGATTGTAACTATACCCGAACTAGTATTAACGGCTGTATCAGTTCCTGCCCTAATAGATGATACACCAAAATTTCCAGCATTGCCTGCGTGTATAATTTCATTATTATTGATATAACCAGTACCACCAATATATAAATCACCACCAATACCAACGCCGCCTCTAACAGTCAATGCTCCTGTGCTGGTACTAGTTGCCGATGTAGCATTAGTTAATGTTGTAACATTTCTAATGTTTGTATAACCAGACGTTGCACCAATTGTAAGAGCAGTAGAAGAACCGGCAAAATTAACAGTAGCAGCATTTGTATTAATTAAACTATATGTTGTTTGATCTGTTATAAAATCTCCTCCAACATATAAATTACCACCAATACCAACGCCGCCTGCAACTCTTAATGCACCTGTGGTACTTGACGCAGATTCTAAACTTCTAATAGAAACGTATCCAGTACTAGTACCAATTGTAAGAGCAGTAGACGAACCGGCAAAATTAACTGTAGTAGCGATACTATTAATTAAATTAAAAGTAGTGTTATCTGTTGTAAAATCACCACCGCGTACTTCAATATCACCAAAAATAACTTCATTACCGCCTACATATAAATTTTTGCCAATGCCAACACCACCAACTACTTGTATTGCTCCAGTAATGGTACTTGATGCATTTGTAGTGTTAGTAAATATGCCTGCACCGGCCTTTAATGTAACAGGACCTGCCAAACTTTCAAGTATTAAATTTGTAAGCGTGCCAGAAAATTTAATTGTATCAATATATAATGAGTTTGCTCCTAAGAATATATCGGCAAATGGAGATGATAATGATCCTAGTGAAATATTATTGTTGGTAGGAATTATATTTCCGCCAACATTAATTCCCTCGCCCACATATAAGGCTTGGCCAATACCAACACCGCCTACTATAGTTAATGCACCTGTTGTGGTTGATGTTGAATTAGTTGTAGTAGTTATTGATATACCAGTAGCAGCAATACGCATACGTTCCGTTGGGCCACCAATACCATACTCTCCATTAACACTAAATGCCATAAAATTATTGGTATTATCATAGTAGATTCTACCAGTTTCTGTTCCGGCTCTTGAAAATACTACAGAAGTTGAACTGGTTACGTTTCCGTCAAGTTGTATAAAACCATTTCTATTTGTAGATGAAACCAAGATACTAGCATTATCAAATGGTGTTCCTAAATTTTTACTATTAACAATAAGTAATTTATCAGCAAATGTACTAGTTGTTCCTCCTACATACAAGTTCCCACCAATACCAACTCCACCTGCTACTTGTAATGCACCTGTTATAGTTGATGTTGAATTAGTGGTTCCTGTGAATACAGCATTAACTGTTCTTAAGGTATTGTTGGTATAGTCATATCTAAAATCGTATTCAAATGCTGTTGTTCCATACCCTGTTTGGTAAGGAATTTGCATATTTGCACCAGCATTTATATTTGAAGAAGTATTTGAATAATCAACTGGAACAGTGGATAAAGGGTACCATACTGGAACAGTGCCGTCTGATGATAACACTTGTCCAGCACCACCGATTGGAAGAGTTGTTGAAATTCCTGGAGCACTTTGATATACCAATGAACCGGTAGACCCTGCTATGATATTAGATGCGGTTGAAGCAAGTCCTTTTAAGTATCCAGTAAATGTCGATGCACTGGCAATTCCAGCTACAAATAAATCTTTACCAATTGCAACACCGCCAATGACCTGTAAAGCACCAGACTGTGTTGTAATTGCTGTATCTGTCCCGGTTAATATTATATTTCCAGTTTTAAATGTTCCGTAAGTAGTGGCCGTAAAAGTTCCAGTAGTAGATTCTGCACCAGTATTGTACCATTCTAAATATTTTGTACTGTTGGCTAATACCAATGCTCCCCTTTGATTAGAACTATTTGAATAATAATTAAAACGTAAACCAATATCTTTTCCGTCATCAATTGTCCAAGTAGAGGTATTGTTAGGTACATGTAATTCTAATAAATTATCAGTATAAACAGTATTGGTACTATACACGTTTGTGGTAGCACCAGTAAAAACTACATCGCCTTGAAATAATGCTTGCCCAGCAACAACCAACGATTTTGCAATACCAACTCCACCTGCTACGTATAGTGAATTATTTACAATAGTACCTGTGCTGGCATTTGTTCCATTTATTACAATATTATTACCAATATATGCACCACCTGCAACTTTAAGTGTTCCTTCTCCTCCTATAGTTGCTGTGGTTAAATCAAATAATGCCAATGATGTAGCGGTAGTAGCTTTTAATTTAATAACTCCAAGAACTAATAAATCTCCAGATATAGTTACATCTCTATCTGTGATTAAATTTCCGCCAATGGTGGCGGTGGTTCCTACAATCAAATTTTTAGCAATAGCGGCACCGCTGTTAACTTGAAGAGCGGAGGTTTGTCCTGTTGAACTTGTAACCGTTCCAGTACCTTGAGTTATCAATCCACTTCTGGTTACAAAATCTTCTGTAATTACTGCTATTGCCATTTTTTCATTCCTTTAATTAAGAAGTCATCGCGGTTCTTAATACTTTAACCTGTTTTATTGGAGATGATGACACCGCCTTAAAAGTTAAAGATACTAGTATATCAGTACCGGTAGATTCTCCTTTTGCACCAAACGTTCCTAATTCTACTCCAGTGGTCACATATCCATATTGTGTCATATATGGTGTTCCGTCATTTTTAGCAGTTAAAATTATTTCTACTGCCTGATAATTTAAGTTAGGCTCTGTATTAGAATACCCTGCTCCTTCTGAAACTTGTATAAAATATTTTGATGATCTATATTGACTTAACAAATAAGAATCAATTGTATATTCATTAACAGTATTTACATAGGTATCAGTTGAATCAAATACAGTATCAGCAATTTGTATACTTTCTGTATTTAATCTTCCTCCAATGCCAACTCCACCGGTCACTACCAATGCACCGCTAAAATTTGATGTTGAGATTGTATTATTTGTAATTTGTATAATATTTGGAGTTAACGAGCCTCTACCTGTAACCGATGCTAATGTTGAAATATTATTAATCGATATAGTTGATGTACCGGTCAACGCATCTACCACATGTTGTATATTAATATCTGTCCCACCATCGGGTCCATCGCTAATATTAAAACTTGATGTTGTTAATGCAGGAACACCATTAGTATAAAGTATACCGCCTATATGAACATCGCCACCAATACCAACACCACCTTTTACTACCAATGCACCGGTGATTGTTGAGATGGAAACAGTACCGCTAGTGATACTCACGTTTGGACTTACTACGGTTGTTGCTGTAGTTTGTATGTTATATATTAACCAAGCACCTTGAGTTGAAGACCATTGGTAGGTTTTACTACTCCCACTAGGAGTATATAAATATCCGTTTTGTATGCCTGTTGGGAATCCTAATGCCATAATATTTTTCTCATTTATTAAATTGAACTAACTTGTAACCAAAGTTTATCACTACCATCTACAATATATTGTAGATATGCATACGTATTTTGATTTATCCAGAAATCTCCAATTCTTGGATTAGTTGGTGTAGTGTTACTTACTGTCACCCTAGGAGTATATAACAAATAATTTTCATCTGGATGTCCTTCATTGCTATATATACTACCATCTGCTCCAATCCCGCCTATAACTCGAAGAGCACCTGTTTCTCTTGATGTGGCTTCTTCTCCTAATCCTACACTGAGTGTTGAATATATATCACTGGTACCAGTTCCGTCATAATAAAATATACTACCAATACCAATTTGATTATCAATTCCATCTACTATTGTTTCTGCACCAATAGCAATAATACCGCTAACATTGGTTAAATTATTTCCTACTTCGTTGCCTATAAAGAAATTATTAGATCCAGTAGTTAGGTCTCCAGCAGATCTATTACCAAGAATAAAATTGCTGCCACCGTCAATTAATTTAGGAGTAGTGTCATTGCCAATAGAAATGTTATCATTACTACTAACAACTCTATTTAATCTTCCGTTGCTGGTATATGTGGTATATCCTGTACCATTAACTGTAGTTGATAAAAGTAGATCACTATAAAGTGACAAAGTATTTGGACCTGTAACATTAACATAATATTGATTACTATTCAGTTCTGTCATTCCACTAATACTATCAATAATAACCAGTGTCCCAGTACTTATATTATGATTTGCAACAGTTATCACTACAGGATTTGTTTTGGTTGCACCAACTATATTACCCAAGTATATAGAACGAATGGTACCCATATTTTTCATTGCATTATGACCAATTGCAATACTTTCAGAAATATTAGTACCAGTAGAAAATATGTTTGATCCAATAGAAATAGTTTTATAGGCCATATCTATATTCTTTAATGTATTATATCCAAATACTAAATTTTCTTGGCCGTTATCCGGTGTTACAACCGCTTGTGCTAGACCTGTTATTACAATATTATTTTTTCCTTCGTATCCACGTCCAAAGGTTATATCATTAACATGAATGTCATCTTTTACCCATAAATTTCTACCAATTCCAACTCCTCCGGTAACCACTAATGTTCCAGTAGCGGTACTTGTTGATAGTGATACTGTTCCTGTAGAAAGTATAGTAATTGTTCCAGTACTTTGATTACTATACATTTTAGATTGATTAAATTCAATATTACCCAAACTAGATGCATATGTTGTTTGCAAAAACTTGTTGGTAATTATAGTAAAACCAGTGGTAGTAGAAGCACTTTCAGGCAACTGAGGTTGGGCATTTGATACCTCAAGGAATTCACCACTGCCTCCACTCCTTAATCTTGATCCACTTAATAATTTAGACATATTAATCTCTCTTTTATGTATTTGCCGTTTCTAAAACGCTCAATACTAATTGAAGTGTACTTGTACTACTACCATATGCACGGACACTATCGAGTTGTTCTAAAATTAATTTTCCAGTTAGCACCGATGCAGAGTCTCCAGCAGGAATTGCAAAATTCTTCACTAATAAGCTATCAGTATTTCCAGTTTGAGCACCGTTCCCCTGAGCGTCTGATAATATTGGTCTATTTCTATGATGCATAAAACTACAATATTGTGTTTGTGTACTAATATTTGCTAATTGGGCCATTAGAATAATTGAAGTTACTCCGATTGGTGCTGTATATACCGTAGAAGTACTAACTCCGTTATAATTAGAATACGTAGGTAATGCTACCAACACTGTTGTTTTTGTTTTAAATGTGTTTAATGGAATTAACGCCATAATTTATCCTTTTTTAAAATCCGCCGCCGCCTTCAATTGCTAGAATGAACGGAGTCATATTAGCAAATAAAGATTTAGTAAATGTTCTACCGCTTAGAACACCTGTTGCTTGACTAATTACCAATCCTGGACCAATTCGGAAATCGCCGTTCTGGTCAGTGGATGTAAAGAATACTTTACCACTATCCAGTTGTACAACTTCTTTACTTTGTACAGGATCTGCAACGCCTCGTTGCGGTAATGCTCCATAATTAGTACCAGCACCAACATATTCAAATACATATCCACTAGCACTGATATAACTGCGTTGATAGAAGTTAACTGTGGCACCATCTGGAAATAAATCTGTTCTTGTTACGTTTTCGCCTAATTGAACAATATGATGTGTTCCATTTCTTGACCAATAGCTTAATCCTGCCATTACACTGTTATATCTACCGCCCGTTTCTATATCGTAAATTAATCTTTGTAAAATTATTTTTATATCTCGTTGACATTTAAACTCATCATACTGATTTATCAACGAAGGATTATTTATTTTTACACGAGCATTGATTTCATCGGCTAAAAATTCAATATTAGCTCTAATTAATACAATAGCATCGCCACCGCCCTGAACAGGAGGACCCGATTTAGTTCGTTGACTTGGCTTAATAACAGCTTCAGCGGCATTAATATCAGCAGCATTGATAATATTTTTCATTTCTGCAAATCTTAGATCAATAAATGTAGTTGCTGCACCACCACGTGATACTAATGTAGCAGTAGTTTGATATGTAGGTACACCTTTATTATTTCCACTAGGCCCGGATGTTTGTAATCGTGTAATCAATTGATTATTAACAATTTGATTAGTTAATGTGTTTAAAAAGGTTAATGCTTGAATATGTGCAGGAACTTGATTAATTGTTACACCTATTGATGCTGTTGTTAATATATTAATTCCTGCTGGTTTAGGATTGTCTCCAACATTGCTGCTTAAAACTGTATAGTAAGCATTTCCACAGAAATATAAATCAAAGTAATTATTATTATAACTGTTTAAAGTATTCGATGGATCAGATCCACCACTACTCAATGCATAATTTAGTGTAACACTTTGATATCCAAGTGCAGTTACTACAGTTCCGCTAGCCGCATACAATAAACCATTTGTTCCAGTTTGACTTGCATTTTGATCACGTACATATAAACTATTGCCGATAGCAATATCAGTTGTATCAATTCCTGTAATTGTAATACTACTAGTTGTTAATGTTCCTGTATTAGGAGCAGCATTTAGGAATCCAGGAAACCCTTGATCATTAGTATACGGAACTACACCACCTGTAAAATCTTTAAATGTTTCTGGTGGTATTACTTCCATGACCAATGATATATGTGGCCTATCATCTAGATCAGGTAGGAACACTCTTACCCGACCGTTATTTGGCCAAAATCCGTTTGGATAATATATATTAAGCTCTGGATCATCTGGATATGATTTAAATGCAGGATTGTAAACTGTTCCGCTAAATTTACGTGTTCCGTATCCAGATGATAATAAACAAATATCTCCAAAGTTAGCATTACTGTTGACAATACTTGCAATACCACCGTTATCAGTTTGAACACCAATGGAACAGAAAATTGTAAACACAGAAACTAGCTGTGCATATCCGTCATTGGTAATATGAATTCCTCTACCACCTTGGTTAACTTGTGTAAATGCATCATAGACATTCGACTGAATAGGACTTCTTGCAGATATTACTGCACCATCAACTAAGCTACCACCCATGCTACCTATTGCGTCAACTTTACGACTGTTCCAAGTAGATGCTCTGCCTGTATATTCTAAACTTAATGCTTCTACTTCTGCGTCTTGTTTTGGAAATATTAGTGTATCTCCAAAGTATAGTGTGGAGTTAGTACCAAACCCAATAGTTGGTGAACTTAATCCAATTAGACGCTTATTTCCGCTGATTGTTGATACAGAGGTCACCGTTGGTGAAATTTTTACATCAGATCCATTTAATCCTGTTAATGCAAATAGGCCGCCTCCAGCATATGATATTGGTGCATATAATGGGCCTTTTTCAATTATATTAGTAATAATACCAAAATTACGAGTCACCGCCTGCTGCGGCATATAGTCACCGCCATATTGAAAGAACGGGTTAATAACTTGAACCGCTGTTGTTCCAGTTTGCGATGTTACTGTGTTATTAGCAATGATCTGTAATGCTATATTTCTAGTATAGTTAATAGCATTAGTTGTAGTAGTTTCTTGTCCGGCTATATAGTTATAACCCGCAGACCAATATGCTAATCCTGCCTCGATAGATTTTTGATTACCACCTAATAAAATGTCTTGACTAACCGCATCAACAATTAATCCAGTATCTCGGTAGCATGATTCTTCATCATATGAAAATTTACCAGGATTGTAAGTTTGATCAATATACGCAATTACTTCTTCAACAATAAATGTTTTATTAGCTACCACATTTTTGTAAGCGTTGATAACATTAATATCAGAACTCTTTATAAGTGAAATAGCAGTGCTAGAACTGGCATTATTTACATTTGTTATAATACTGTTAATTTTAAGTATTTTTGTATTCAATGCTGTTGCTTCTGTAGAGGTAGCAGCAGTAAGAGATAAATTTTGTTTTATTCTTGACTGTAATGCAGTTACCTTAATATTTTGTATAATTTTTTGTGCTATTGTTGATAAATGTGTAAACGCATTTATAGTCTGTGTTATTTGACCGTGTATTGAGCTATTACTCGAATCAACTCCAAGATAATAAACGCCTGCTTGAATACTTTGACGATTCCCCCCGTGTAATAAATCAAAACATACACAATCAATTATTAATCCTATATCATTTTTACATTTGTTTACATCATAATATGCCGCCGAATATCCTAGTCCGCCATTTGCAACAGAAGCTTGAATGTACGCATTTACTTCATTTTGTAAATAAATTTTATTATTTTGTAACGATGTAACAGCATGTTGAACACTAAGTAATTGGCTTGCTTCCCCGTTAGTAATAACACTATCACTCCATGTAGTGTTAATTTTATTAATAATATCTATAATTGTATTGAACAATGGATTAATAATTACAACTTCACTATCAGTAGCAGGTTCTACGGTTGTATTTTGAGAATCACCTGAAAATCTCTGTACTAAATCATCAGCAGGTGTAATATTTTTTATAATTTTAATTGACAATTCTTTTAGATAACGAATAGCACCAGTGGTGGTGCTTAATTCTCTTAAAATAGCACCAGTATATCCACTTTTATTCCAGTATTGAATTCCTGCAAAATTACTCTGTGTAAGTCCGTTATACAATAAATCAAATGCAATAGAGTCAACAACTAATCGTGTATCTCGACGACAGTCAATTTTACTGTATGGAAATGATCCTGCATAGATTACATTATTAATATAGTTAATTGTATCTTCTTGTATAAACTTTCTGTTGGCTTGCATTAATATTTCGGCACTAACAAATGCAGCATCGGGTCCTGTACTCTTATAAACTTCAGGAGCAGCACTTGGACCATTATTAATTATAGTATTAATGATTCCAAATAATGATGTTATTGAATCACTTGCTATTCCACCACCAAGTAATACAGTGTTTCTCACTTGTGCAAATAATCCACCTGCAATGGTATTTGTACATGTAGTATTGGTTATAACTTCCAAACAACGAGATTTAAGATAATTTATAGCACTAGTAGTTTGTAGTTCTTGTCCTGCAATTAAACTAACTACCCCATTATAATACGATAGCCCACTTTCTATAGCTTTCTGATTTCCGCCAAATGTTGCGTCATATGCAACATTTTCAACTAATATACCTACATCTCGTCGACATTTTTCTTGATTATATACAAATCTATACCATATATTTGATGGGGTGCTTGCATTGTCTACTATCTGTTTATTAATATACTTAATAACTTGTTCTTGTAAAAATGGTTTACTGGCTAGTAATAAAGTACGTGCATTGAAAAATCCTGGATTTTGTTCGCCTGCATTGATAGACATTCCAAGAACTATAGTACCAATGCTAGTGGATACAACAATAGTAGTGGTATTAGCTATCCAGGTACCTGTACCAACTGCCGCTGGTACTTGTACAGTTTGATTTGGTACAAACATAGTACCATCTTTGAGCCACGGACCGCTTTGATTGGTACAGTTTTGAATGTATGGAGAATGAAATAAGTCAATGCGGTCTTCACCAGTGAGTGGAGGAAATGCTGTTGCATAGGCACCCCTATTAAATCCTCGAGCATACTGACCTTCTAACAATCCACTACGTCCATTTAAGAAAGTCATATAGTTAAGATAACATCCGCTGTCTACATGAAATAAATCTTGTGTTTTGTTAATTGGTTCAATGAACGTTGTACGGATATCACTGCCTCTAATACTAGTATATGGTTTCATTCTTAGAGGATTATCTTCTAAATAAAATCCAGCACTGACTAAAATTTGTGTGCCTGGTTGATAGTATGGACTATTAATTGCTGCTCCAATAGTACGGCAGGCACGACTTGCATCCATTGCACGACCGTCGTTGGTGTCATTACCGTCAACTGTAACATATAAGGTATTTGTAACTACTGGTGCAGTACCAATTGGATTAGTACCTCGTACTCTAATGTCACCGTAAATATCTGTTAATCCTGCTTCGGGTTTAATTTCAATAGTGCCAGTAGTAGATGTAATTAATCTAGTATAGATATCGTGAACATAGGCTTCTGCCCATTGGGAAGAAGTATTGCCCAATTGTTGTTCAAGATCAACAGCAGGTAGTATATCTCCACCGATGGTCATTGTACTTGCAATACCAACACCACCTTTGACAACTAATGCACCGGTTTCTGTACTTGTAGATCTATCACTTTCTTGTACAATTATTCTATCTGTTTTTAATTTACCAGTGAAAGGATTATATCTTAAACCACTGTTTGCCCCTTCTTTATCAATGAATACAATATTATAGCTAGCAGTAGTCAATACAAAAGTAGGGAAAAAATCTATATCAACATTAGTTGCAGTAACAACCACAGATAATGACGTATTAGCAGTTTCAATTCTGCCATATATAAATCCACCAACGTTTAAATCTTTTTCAATGCCAACGCCGCCAGATACGTATAATGATGCAGTATTTCTATTAGCAGGAGTATCATATATATCTGTAGGATCATACGGGCGATTGTATTTGTTTCCAACATTATTTTTGCTAAGTATTCTTTGTTGTTCGTTATATATAAAATTCCAAGAACTGGTACTAGCACCTAGATTATAAGTTGATGAAGTTTTTGGTATTAAATTAGTAATAAATCTTGCAGGAACAGCAATTGTATTGGTAAAAGTGGCACCTAAAACACTGTTTCCTGAAATGGTCACAATTCCATTTGTACCACTAGATACAATTTTATAATCACCTGGTAAATTTAATACGTTAGTTGTCATTCTCTGATCCTCAGATATATTTATTTGTTAATGTACTCTTAGTTCAATTGCATCTACCAACGCACTACATTTATGTGGCCAGTTTGGGTGACTTTGAAATCTTACTACCACACCAAAATTTGAATTTTGTATATTTTCTATAGATAATACTGCTCCCCAGGTGTTAGTTGAGTCTCCGTAAATATTAGGAGAATCTAAATTTAAAGTAGCTTGATTCTCCCCTAATAGATTTTCATCTAAACATAGTTGTACAGTTTCATCAGTTATTCTACCTAATCTATTCATATATAGTCGCATTTCAACACCCAAAATAGTATCAGGTATTATATTAAAATTAAAACCAGTAGCTTTTAAATAGTAAGTTTTTTCCACTAAATCGTGTTTTGGTTGTTTAGCAATATGTAATAAATCTCTTGATGTTTTTACAAATTTGCCATCACGATTTTTAATTGAATAAAACTCATTATCAGTTAGCCATGCTACGTGAATATTTTCAGCATTAGGTTCGGCATATTGAGTTACAGATGTAGGTAATGTCCAATTGGAAGTCATACCGTATTTACCTTAATGCATATACTACGTATTAAATGAAAAAAGGCTCCGGAGAGCCTTTTTTATTATTTACTATATTAGTTGGTATCTGCAATAGTAACAACAGTACCTGTGGCTGCACCTAAAGTCCAACCGGTGGCAACACCAGTACTTACCAAGAAAGCGGTGCTTACTGTTGATTGAACTAAAACAACTTTACGTGCAGTTAATTTACGAACATAATAACTACTTCCGTTCCAATCTGTAGCAACCATGTTCATTTGTCCTACATCTAGCGTAGATGTAGTAACCAATTTACATTGACCTCGACCCTGTGCATTTTGTACAAAATAGCGACGACTTGCTTCTTGTTTTATAATATCGCCATTTGATACAACTGAAGATCCTGTTGTTAGATACGAATTAAATACAATTGCATTTGGACGAGTAGAAGTTAATGTTGCTGTAGGTGTTGCTGAGCCGGTACCGCCAGCTAGTGATCCGAGAACAGTAACAGTTGGAGCTGAAAGATATCCAGTTCCTGATGATACAACTGCAACAGTACCTGCGGTGGCGCTGGATGTAGTGAATGTTAATACTGGTTTAGTACCGCCGGTAAGTTGTGGTGCAGTAATATTTGCGGCTGAAATTGTGAATACTCCACTATTGGTCATTCCTGACACGCCTGCGCTGACTGCGGCTACACTAGCAACACCTTCACCGCCAACGCCTCCTGATGATGCACCAAAATTACCAAAAAATGTCTTTTTAATTGGACGTCCCATTTTGTTTCTCCTTAAAAATAAACTAGTAGATTCAATCTACTACGCGGTTGGATTTCCGCATAAACTCTAACCTAAGAGTGAACAATACTATTTATGTAATGGTCAACAAAAAACCTGCCGAAGCAGGTTTTTGTTTGTGTTACAAGTAACGGATTACTTGAAACTTACGGTTCCGCTATTAATTGCCACACGACCTAAGTAGTCGGCAGCATTACCTAGAGAAGACGCAGTATTGTTCAACTCAACATAGCCGTAGCGTGTTAAGAAGCCAACTACTGGCTCAAAGGTTGCTGGATCTAGAACAACACCAGAACTCATTAGAGGAATGTATGGGCAATAGAACGCAGCAGCATCTGCTTCGCTTGTACCTTTGTATCCAACTAGAACTTGGTTGCCATCTACTGTATCGCTTAGATAAGCATCAACATAGATACGCATTGCACCGTTCAATGTACCAACAAACTTAGTGTTTGTAGGAGCTTCGAATGTGCCTTCTGTTGTACGAGCAAAAGCAGAAGTAGTAGCACTTTGTAGAATTGTCAATGCTTGGTTAGAAACAACAGCCCAGTTACCAGAACCACGACGTGTACGTTGAGCAATTAAATTGCTTACACGGTTGATTTGGATAGCTAGAGCAGCGTGCTCATCACCAACGAATGTAGCTGTACCAGAAACTAATGACTGGTCATATGTTTCTTCAAGACTTGCTAAAGTGCGTAAGCTAGCTAGAATTTCTTGGTCAATTTCAGCAGTAATTTCTTGTGCTAAAGCGGCCATGATTTCTGCTTCGATATCAATACCTTGTTGGGCTTGTGCATCTTGAGCAGCTTCGAATGTCCAACGTGCGCTTAGTTTACGTGACTTAGCTTCAACTGGTGTCTTCAAGATTTGGATGCTCATACGCTTGCCTGGTGTACCTTCTAAAGCAGAAGTTGCAGCAGCTCTGGATACATTATCACCAGAGTAAGCATTAGCAATCTTGAATGGGCTTAGGGCCTCTTCACCTGCTGTTACTGGATCACTACCACTAACGCCATCAGCATAACGAACACGTAGAGTGTGGATCTGACCAACTGGACCAGTCATTGGCTGAACGCCGATGATCTCGTTGGCAATAACTGTAGGCATAACACGACGAATAACTGGAAGAATTACACGGTTTAGTGTAGCAATGTTTCCAGCTGATGTTGCACCAGCAGTTGCGCTTTCAGCCAAATGACGGCGTGTATTCTCTAGGCATACGCCCATAGATGCACGACGGTTCCCTTGTAGGCCTTCAAGCAGAGCTTCTTTGGTCTCTGACCATCTTTCATTTAATAATTGTGACATTTATGTCTCCTTGAATATAATTATTTTAGACCCGCTAATTTGCGGATATCTAAGATGTTATCTAAGCCTACCTGTGGCTTGTTTTCTCGATTCCCAGTTACTTCAGAGCTTTCAGTTAGTGTTGCTTTCGCTGTCTTAACTGCGGCACCTTCCATAACAGTGGGTAGGTATTTCTCAAATGCTACTGACAATCTCTTGGTCTCTACAGATTCAAGTAATTGATTCATTAGCGCTCTTTTTTCACCAGTGATTGGTGATAACAACTCGGCCATAACTTGTTTACGTTCCATTAAATCTTTTGTAACACGGATTTCGCGGTCCTTAGATTCAACGATTGTAGACTTGTCTGTTAAGGCTTGTTTTGTTTCAGCAAGTTCTTGATCTTTCTTAGAAATAATCTTTAACAATTTACTTGTTTCAGACTTCTCATTTAGGAAAGACGCAGAATACTCTTGTGCAAACGCTTCGTACAACTTACGACCAAATGCATTGTTACGGGCACTATCGATATCTTCTTTCAATTGCTTGATTTCAGATTTCATTTGTTTAGTGACTGTAGCCTCTACTACTTGTGCGCTACGTTGAATAAAACGGTATTTAATTTCTTCAAACTTACTCTTTGCTTCGCGAACTAACTTAACTTTTGTTTCAGCTAGGTCACGTTTGTCAACCGCAAACTCTTTAATTTCTCTTGCTAAAGCGTGTACAATAAACTGTTCTAATTTGCTAAAGTTCTCAGCAACTTTCTTACGATCGCTTTGGAACTCTACAACTTCTTTGCCTAATTGTTTGATAACAAAACCTTCTAGTTTCTTAGCATCTTCAGCAATACGTTGTTGGTATGCTACTTTTGCTTCGGCTAGTGCTCGTTTGTCATTATACAATTCGGCCATTTCTACGGCCAATCTGTCGCTTAACATCTTGTCGATTGCTTCAACCATAACAGTTTTGTCATGACTGTATTTTTGTGCAAATTCTTCACGAAGTTCTGCGGTGACTTGGTCGCGATTCTCTTGAATTTTCTCTGCAAAGGCAGACTCAATGACAGACTTTACGTCTTCTGTCATTACTCCTGACTCTACTAATTGTTTGAATGCGTCCAACATTTTTTTTTCTCCTCGGGCTTATTTTAGACCTTTAATAATTTGAAGAAGTGATTCCTTCAAATACTTCTGGGCCTTTGGATCTTCTTTTACTTCATTAGCAACATTGAAGGCACGGTTTCCGCCTCTTGTGTTCATGAGATGTTCATAAACAGGAGTTGGATATGCACCAGGTGCGCTAGGTTGTGCAACTACATCTACTGTGATAATTTCAAAATCGGATACTTTGCCAGACATTTCGTCAACGTTGCCGCTGCCTCTACTACTGACACCTAGTTTCACTCCGCTTTCAAGCATAGTACGAATTAAGTTGCCCATCGGTGTTGGCAAAATTTTCATCTTGCCATAACCATTAGGACCTTCCATCCACATTTGAGTAATCATATGGGATACACGGTCCAAATTCACTTTTAAATCATCCGGATGATCTACTTCACCTAAAACACTGTAACCACTTTGTAGTTGATCATTTAGTGTTTTCACAGCACGTTCAATTTCATCTACAGGGTAGACTCTTTGATTTGCATTGCGAATTCCACCTTGGATAGCAATACCTTTTAGATAAAGGCTTTTGCCATCCTTGTCATCCGACTCCATTACGATGCCGGATTGATCAAAACTTAGGTGTTCTCTTAGATAAGATACTTTCATCTAGGTGCTCTAATTAATTAGCTGGCTTTAAGAATTGTTTTACAGGACTAACACTGGTTTGACCAGCTTTGTCACCTGTACCAGAACCTACTGGGCCTGGACCGGAACCTTTCTTCTCAGCACCGTGTCCACCTTTAACAGCGGATAGGTTCTTAACACCCATCTTACCGCCAGGAACATTTCCATTACCACTAGCAAATTTTTCACTACCGGTTCTTGTAATACCATTGTTTACTTTACCTGGGCTTGTTCCGGTGTTACTTTGACCTTCGGTGGAACCTTGAACCAAGTTTTTACCGTTTACGCCTGCTGGGCCTGGCTTGTTTTTACCAGAAGCAATCGGGCTACGTCCTTCAACTGGTGCACCTTCTTTGTCACCAGTACCAGCACCTACGTACTGACCTTGTGATTTTTGGCTATTTTTTTCCCAGTCGTTACCAACTTTCTCCACGTATTCACGTGTCATGCGACGACCTTCAAATGCTGGCTTTCCCATCATGTCTCCCATGTTATCTTTTCCCATTTCTTCATCACCAAATCCCATGTTGGAGTTTTCACCATCTTGGGATTTTTCTAATTGAGCAAAGGCTGCTTCAAGTTCTTGAATAGCAGTTTTGATATCCATAATTGCATTATCTTCTTGTTCTTCCGGATCTTCTTCACCATCCATATTGTCACCACCAGCACTAATGCTTCGTTCAAAATCGTCGGTAGAGTCACCAGACTTGCTCATTGGATCGTCTTCGTCATCGGCTTCCATGCTGTAAGAATCTTCTAGATCCATGGACTCTTCCATATCGGTATCATCAGACTCTTCTACGTCATCAGCACCTTCTTCAACGGAATCTTCATCAGTTCCTTCTTCAGCTTCATCCATTCCGTTGGACTCGTCTTCTTCTTCTGCGATTAAATTTTCATAGATTTCTCTAGATTTCTCAACGACGATAGCGTGGAAAAGTTCTTGGGCTTTTTCACTTTCTTCATTAACGATGAGATCTAATAGTTGTTCAAACTTTGTAGACATTGCGTGTATTCTCCTTAATTAGATTGCGCGGCACGGCTGTATTGTGTTTATATTTAAACACATTTACATAAAGGCATATGAAACAGGCCTAAAACGAGTCATTATTGATCGTTTGAGACATTTTTTTGACAAATTTTATTAATTTTAATAAAATTTAGACTGGTGCTGCTTCAGGAGGAGGAGCTGCATACATCTTTCTTACTAAACTTAACTCTTCTTTTTTTTCTTGTTCTCTTGCATCTCCGGCTTTGCGTAAGTCATTTAACATACGTAAAGTTAGTCTAGTTTTGCGAAGATCTTTTGATTTCAATACGCTAGTATCATTGTCAGAATTATATCTTAGATCATCAACTTGACCTGCTTGCTGACCGTCAAAATATATAAATTCATTTAATAACATAATAATATTTATGCTGCGGGCGGTGCTTCTGGAGGTGCTGCACCAGCCTCTGCACCGGGTTCTGCAGGTGGTGGTGCTGCTGTTGCAGAATTTAATCCAGAAATATCAGCACCCATTGCATTAGCAGTAATACCAACACTTCTAAGTTCAGCACTTGCTGGCAATGTAGCATCATCATCTATGTTTTCTTCACGCCATAATGTTTCGTTTTCTGCCATTTCTTCTGCACTTAAACCTAAGAATCTCTTGAGTGCAAAACGCTTACTGATCTGCGGAATAGCTATCATGGTATTAAATGTATTAACACGGGCTGTATCCATTTCTGCTTGACGATAACTGGCAAAATTCTGTGGAGGATTAAATTTAACTTCAAAAATATTGCTATCTACATTGATACCTTTGTTATGTAGATACAGTTTAAACTCAGTATCAAACTGTTCATTCATTAAGGATTGTAATCGTTCGCAATATTTGTTAAACCGTAACTCTTGTATATAGGCTGTTCCAACTCGTCCATCATTAAACGAACTGCCGCCGTCATCTGCACCAGTGGGTAGATAACTACTAGGAATACGCAAAGCTCTAAACAGTTTATTAGTAAAGTAACGAAGGTCATCAATTTCTCCTAAATTGGTGCCACCGGGTAATGTTTCAACTTTACTACCTCTACCTTCGGCTGTTTGAGGAAAAAAGTAATCTTCGTTGATACTTAATGGATTGTATCCAGCATCTACTACACTTTGACCACCACCTGTACTACTAGGAATTCGACGTTGATTTACTTCATTTTTAACACGTTCAACAAAACTCATGGCTAAATGGCTAGGCATATTACCCACATCAATATAAAAAATTCTGCGTTCTGGAGCACGTTGAATACGATAGATTAGAATAGCATCTTCTAATAATTCTTTTTGTTTATATACTTTAAACACACTTTCTAACAAACTTGTACCAAATGGAAAGTTATTATCAAGCCCTTCACTCATGCTAATATGTATTACATGTTTAGCATCAATAGCGTATTGATTTTCAGATTTTGTAAATCTGCTACCTGATATATTACTTGGATATGATCCTGTCATTCCTCTACTGCCGCCAGCACCGCCTTGTCCTGTACTATAACCGCCACCGGCATATTGACTGCCACCACCGGTGATATTACTTGGATTAATAGCAGTTGTTGCCAGTGTTTCTAGATTGGGATTGAAGTCACGAATCATATATTGTTCAGGCTTTTTACCTTCTGATTCGTTAACAACAATACGATCCACTTTGTTAGGATCTATGTACATCCACGCTTGTGTTTCAGGATCTCTGACAAAAAAAGTATCGCCGTATTTGAAACTGTTGCGAACAATTTTAAATATCCTAGTTTGAAATTTGTTTAGTTTAGTCCATTGCTGCATGTACTTTCTAATGATCTTAATCTCTGTACTTGTAGCTTGATCTTTAAAAAATACTCTAAATGGTGTTCCGTTTTCTTCGTTAGATTGGCTACAAAACTCTGCTAGAATATCTAGTGCAGCATTAACTTCACTGTCTGCATCCATGGTATCATATTGCCCATATCGTTCTAAACGATTTGGGTGTCCAGAATATACATCAGGCAAGTAACTTGAATAATTGCGGTGGCTAGGACTGGCATAAGCACCGGTTGAGCCGCTGACAGGACTTAACGTTCCCGATGCGTTAACTGGAGTAAAATATTTTTTCCATCCGGCCATTATCTATATCCTTAAAATTTTAACAAATCACCACTAAGTGATTTAGTAGCACTCACGCTGCGTTTCATGTATTCTAAATTCTCTTTCATTACTTTTAGCATTTCTGTTGTCATGTTATTTAAGGTTTTTAGCTCACTTGCAACATTATTTCCACTATCTGCACTGGCAGCAGAGCCGCCAGTACTTGGTGATGCAGTTGTGGATTCTGAAGGTGCTACTGCTTTACTAACCATACCAGCAATACCTATTCTAAGTATTTCGCCTGCTGATGGTGCAGCATCTTTTACTTTTTGTAAAGCACTGGCTACTAGTTCTAATTTGCCAGCATCGATGCCACTGAGTTTTGATACACCATCTGCTAAACTGTTTATTGCCATTGCAGCAGGTATTCCAAATATTGCAAAAGGTGCAAAAGACATTAATCCAATACCCATTACTCCAAGAGATGCTCCTAAACTAGTAAGACCCCCTGTGTCAAGTTGTAGAAATTTCTCTAATCCGTCGCTAACACCACTAAGTTTTTCTATTCCATTAGCAAATAAAGTTAATGCAATACCTATAGGCAATCCAAGTACTGCAAATGGTCCCCATGCTAATAAACTTAGCCCTAATCCACCCAATCCAAGGGCTAGTCCTCCAAAATTACTTGTATCAACTTCTGATAATGTTTTTAATCCTGTGGAGAATGTTGGTAATGCTAGTCCAATTAATGCCATGGTAGCAGCTATACCTGCTCCTACTCCGGCGATAATAATAGCTAAAGAGCCTGCTAAAAATGTTGCACCAATCAATTGCGCTGGCCCAAATGCCGTTAATCCTGTAGCTAATCCCTGTAATGCTGGACCAATACCGCCACCTGCTGCTTTACCAATAGCATCAAGTGGACCAGCACCTCCGCCACCTCCGCCACCTGCAAGTTTTCCAGCAGCACCCATTACGCCGCCGCCCAACAACTGGGCTTTTTTCAATGCAAACTTTTTAGCTTCCCACGTAAATACTATTGCTTTATAAGCGGCATAAGCTGCTAGCAATGAAGACAATGGCCCAAGAAAATCTATTACTTTTGCAAAACCTTTAGCTAAAAATCCTACAACACCAAACAGCATAGTTACTACACTAATAAGCGGACTAAATGCACTCCATAATGATGCACCTAACTCTTTAAAACCCGACATTGCATTAGCCATTGTAGTAGCTTGTGAGTTTTCTATTTCTGCTCGTCGGGCTTTTCTATCCATTTCTGCTTTTTCTAAAGCATTCATATTATCCATGCCAGCTCGTCTATCTTTTGCAGATTGTGTAAATGCTTGTTCAAGGCCAGTAGTGATTCCTGTTGCAGATGCTAATACACCCGAGTATCTACCAAGCTCGTTAGAATTATTAACTCTTGCTTGATCTTCTGCTTTTCTTGCTTGTTCACTATCTTTACCATATTTTTGAGTAGCGGCAAGTTGTTGTCTTAAACTTTCTGTTGCTGCTGGAGCCAATGCTGCATATTTTTTGCCTGCTTCTGTAGTAACTGCTCTACCTTGTGCTGCTGCTAATACATTGTCTGCTGCACCTTGCCCATATTTTGTTCTAGCATCATTGTATACTTGTTGAAATTTTTCTGCTTCTTCTTTACTCATACTGGCCATATATAATTGTATATCAGCAGCTTCTGCTTTTGACTTCATTTCTTTAGCAATTTCTTCTCTACTCTTGCCTGTGATATCAGCAAGTCTATCAAGTTCTTCTAAATAACTTTTTGTGCCAGAAGCTAATCCTTTTTTATCTTTCATTTCTTCGCTATTTCTGCCGCCGGTGATGGCAATATAATCTATCATTCCTTGATTAACTTCTTGAGAAGTATATCCCATAGCCATTAATCCTGAACCAAAATCATCCATTAGTACTTTGCTGGCCTTGCTAAATGAAATTGCACCTTCATTTGCAGAGCCTCCCATTCTTGCAAATGATTGTCCATTAGCCTTTACAATACTACCAAATTCTTCCAATGTTAGATAAGAGTTAGCAGCAGCCTGACGCATTTGAGTAAGACTTCCACCAAAATTTATACCCACATCTGTTATCTTTTGATATGCTATAAAATTTTGTTCTTGTATAGATGCAATTTTTTCCAATCCTTGAGCAAAAACACCCAGTATACCTGGCATATTTTTAAATGCACCAAATGCGTCACTTACCTGAAACGTGCCATCCATTAGCTTGGTCATTGACACATCTAATTGATTTAGTATGGCTATATTTCTATTATGCTTTTCTTGTTCTTTCTCTATTGCTTGAGTATTTTGTACAATAGCCTGTGTTTCTTTTTTCTGAGCAGCAGTACCTTTTATAATTTCTTCTTCAAAATCTTTTAATTGAATATCCGGAAATGCCTTTTTGGCTATCTCGATTAAATTCTTAGAATCTATTTGGGCAATCTTGAGCAAGGCCGCGAGGGTTGACTCGGTGGCCGCATTACTAAGATTTACATTATCTGCGCCTATTGATCCTGTTACATTACCTGGCATTGTTTTTCACTCGTTCTGTGCGTATATAAATAATATACAACAACGAGTTTCGCTGTTATATCAAGTTATTTATCGGAGAAAAATATATGGAATCACCTGCTTACCCTCAATCAAATCCGTTGGCAATGTTTATGCGTCAACCAAAAATCTATATTCGTTTGCCCAGCAACGGCGAATATTGGCCAGAAGGCAGTTTACAAATCAGTGAAACTGAAGAATATCCGGTATTTTCCATGACTGCCCAAGATGAAATGTTGCTTAAAATACCAGATGCATTAATGAGTGGGCAAGCTGTAGTAGACGTTCTTCAACATTGTATGCCTAATATTAAAAATGCTTGGCACACACCTGCTATTGATTTAGATGTAATATTAATTGCTATTAGATTGGCCACTTATGGTGAGATAATGAAAACTCCTGTAAAGGTAGGATCAATAGAAATGGATTATTCTATTGATTTAAGGACAGTCATGGATTCATTGCAAAGTCGTATCCAGTGGATTCCATATATTTCTATCAACGAAGATCTTACATTATTTGTAAAACCTGTTAACTATAAACAATTATCTCAAGCGGCTATTCAAACATTTGAAACACAAAAAATAATTCAAATGTCCAATGATCAAAATATGAGCGATGAGGATAAAGTTAAAATATTTAAAGAAAGTTTTTCAAAATTAACTAATATTACAATCGGAACAATAAGTTCTACAATTTACAAAATTGATTCTTCAAACGGTTCAACAGACAATCCAGTGTTTATTAAAGAATTTATTGATGATGTTGATAAAGAAATATTTGAAAAAATTCAAAAACATTTAGAATCATTAAGAGAAAACAATTCAGTACAACCTATTACAATTGCTGTCACTGATGAAATGAAGGAAAATGGTATTACCGGTGATACTTTGGAAATTCCGTTAATATTTGATGCATCAAATTTTTTCGCCTAAGGCTTTTACAACTTGATCTACCAGAGATTGAAAAAATAATCAAAGAGTATGATGCAGATGTAAAGGCCATAAAAGAAGAAATTTTAAAACTATGTTGGTTTATGCGTGGAAGCATAAGTTACACAGAAGCACATATGCTCAGTGGTGATGAGCGAATGTATATTGCTAATTTAATATCTGAAAATTTAGAAACAACCAAGACCAGCGGTATGCCGTTCTTTTAAATTATCATTCCTAAGAACTTACTTTCAAACTGTATGTCTTCTCTTTTGACATTTTGTTTGAATACAGGATTACCTTGTTTATCAGCGCCTGCTAGAGTTGAACCGCCACCGCCTTGAACATACTGATTAAATCCTGTACCTGTCTGCGAAGCGGTTGTTTTACCTGCTTGTCTCTTACCTAATAATTCAGCTTTCTTAGCATCTTGTTGTGCTTGAGTTAGTTTACCGCTTGCTGGTGGAGTACCTGCTGGTGGCGCCGCTGGTGGAGTACCTGCTGGTGGCGCCGCTGGTGCTGCTGCATTTGGATTACCAGGCTTTGCAACATTAGTCTTACTCACTGGTGCGTTAGCCATGGTGTTAGGT
>ENA-OSIY01000089-OSIY01000089.1-marine-metagenome-genome-assembly--contig:-NODE-89-length-50974-cov-34.834077_pt1 | contig 50974 bp, 71 predicted proteins | sample MGYA00237884_ERZ534233 | MGnify/ENA primary metagenome ERZ534233 (study PRJEB26412, sample SAMN06343840) | marine metagenome | isolation source: estuarine water | place: USA: Columbia River Estuary... | reverse complement strand
CTTTGTATCTCGATTAAACGTACAAACAGGCATTATGGATCAGCTTGCAAGCGCGTTTAAAGCTATGGAGGAGGCACAAAAATCTTCTGTTGCCGAAGAAAAAGCTGACGCAGTAGAAAAGGAATCGAAGCAGCTTAAAAAAGTACTGGCATTACAAGACAAAATTGCAGGTCTTCAAAGTCAAGAAGTGCTAACTTTGTTTGATCAGTTCTCATTACAGAATAGCATATCTAACCTGGAAATAGCCCAGGAAAAGCTTGTAGGAATCAGTGAGACGACTAGAACTGCGGTAGCTGCACTTGAAGAGTTTGATAGAGCTTCCGGGCTGCAAGTAATAAACTCAGCAATACACGAATTAAAAAATAGTGGGCTTGAAGAAGCCTTGGGAGAGGACTTTAAAGGTACCCAAGATGCCTTTAATAAGATAAAGACAGCAATTGATACAGGTTTCTTTCCTCCAAATGACGAGGGTGTAGCGATAGCAGTTACTTATGAAAATATCGCAGCAGCTATTACAGAGGCCAATAAGCCTGCAGCACAGCTAAAAGCCTCTATCGAAGCCGCATCCCAAGTAACAAATGATTTTTTGAAAGAAATAACAAAGTTGGGTACTAAAGATAAAACCCCTATTGACCCCATGTTAGAAAGCTTAGCAACTCTGAATAAGGAATACACAGTTGCTATAGACAAAGGCACCAAAGCACAACTAGCCTTTGAAAAAGGTTCAAAAGGCTTTACTAAGATTCTTGACGACTTTTCTAAAATGGAAAAGAGAGATCGAAAGGGCGCGGACGCGAACCTGAAGATTCATGATAGACTTAAGCTGCGATTAGAGGAAAACAGAGATATAATGATACTTAGCTCTAGAGAGGCTAAGAGAATAACAGATCAAAATAAAGCACTGTCTAAAGTATCAAAAGAGAACGGTCCAGCTCTACAACTTATTCTCGATAATGAAGAATTAATAAGAAAAGAAAAAGAAAAAGCACTTAATGCAGAGCTAGACAGCTACAATATAGTAGGGCTGAGCGAAGCGCAGAGTAAACGAGTTCTTGAAATTGAACAAGAGAAAGGTCTAATTGCACAGGATAGAATTTTGTCCTCACAAGACCAGTTAAAAGTAGATGTAGCTAACATAGGTCACAAACAGAAGATACTTGGTCTTACTACGCAGATCGCCGCCGCAGAGAAGCAAATAGCATTAGACGGTATGAAGCGTGCTGAGAACCAGGCAAGAATGGCAAAAATGAAAGCAGGAAAAGAGTTTACACCTGCTGATGAGTTAGAGCAATTTAAAGCTACGGAACAGAAAAGAAAACAACTTATTTTTCAAGAAATGTCAAGCAAACTACACGCCATAGAGTTAGAAAAGCAACTAATTATAGCACAAACTAAACTTCAAAAAGCTCGTGCTACTATTGTAGAAAACGAACTAAAGTTGAAGCCAGGAACTTTAACCAAGCCTTTTGATGATCTTTTAGCAGTATTTCCTAACGTGTTCCAAGCAAAAATGAATGCAGTTGTTAGTAGTGCTCTTACACAGTCTTCAGACGTGGACTTAGAAGGAGCAACAAAAACAAGAGCTGTACAGACAGCTGTTTCCGGTGCTGCTACGGGTTCAAGTGCTGGTGGTATGGGAGGTACAGATACTACATACGGAAGACTGACAAATGTAAACGAACAGGGCGGTATGGATGCGCTAACCGATCCTCAAGAAAAGTTAGCCGCTATGAAAGGCATGGTTGATCCCATGTTAGAAAACTTAAGAAGCCTAGGTCCTGAGGGCGAATTAGTATCCGCTGTTACAGCAGGCTCCTTTGCAATGGCAGATTCTTTTATGACTATGGGAGAAAATCTTAAGAATGCTAGCGATGGACTTGGTAAAGGTGCAGCAGTTGCTCAAATGGCAGGACAAGCTTTTGCACAGATAGGAGCAATAGCAACAGCAGCTTCCAAAGCAAAAGTTGCAGGAATCGACAAAGAGATTCAGGCAGAAAAGAAACGTGATGGAACATCTGCCGCCTCACTCGCAAAAATTAAAGCGATGGAAAAGAAGAAAGAGGCAATGAAGCGTAAAGAGTTTGAAATGAATAAGAAAATGCAAATGGGTCAGGTTGTTGCAAATACAGCAGCTGGTATCATGGGTGTTATGTCAGGAATTAAAGATCCATTAATCACAGCACCTCTTGCTTTAGCACAGGTTGCTCTTATCGGAGCAATGGGTGCGGCTCAGTTAGCAACCATTGCAGGCACTTCGTTCCAGGGTGGAGGTTCTATAGGCTCGGCAGGCGGAGGGATGCCTTCAAAAATAAGCATCGGTCAGCGAAACAATACTGTAGATCTTGCGAAAAGCAAGAGTGCCTCGGGCGAACTAGGCTACATGAGAGGCGAAGATGGCGTAGGTGGAGCAGGAAACTTCAGACCTGCATTCAGCGGATACAAGCATAGAGCAGGCGGAGGTTACGTAGTTGGAGAGCAAGGCCCTGAAGTATTTATGCCAGATGTACCGGGAGAAATTGTAGCATCAGGACAAGGTACTGGTGGAATGACAAACGTAAGTTTTAATATTAATACAGTAGACGCTACGGGTGTAGAGGAACTACTAATTGGACAAAAAGGAAACATAATAGGTATGATTCGAGACGCAGCAAATTCATACGGAGAAAGTTTTATGGACGGAGTAGATACTACCGTTTACAATAAAACTACAGAAGGAGTGAGTAAATACTAATGGCATCTTTCACAAATTTTCAAAATATCCTACCCGACCCCAATAATACTATTGGGGATGCGGGGCAGGTTGCAGGTAGTTCTTCAGCAGGTTTTGCTTCTGTGTCGCTAACCTCTAAACAACCGGCTATGAGAGACAGAACAAACTCAGGCAGGTTGATTGCTCGTAGAATTAACTACCATTCTTGGGATGCTAAAATAAGTTATAACCCTATGACTCGTGAAGACTTTGACCCTTTGTATACTTTTCTACTACAGAGAGGTGGCCCAATACATCCTTTTTTCGTTTCCTTACCTCAATATCGAACGCCAAAAAGTGCAAGTTTCCATACTTGGATTCTTAATAGTGGAGGCACTGTCAGACATTTAGATGTTGCTGCAACAACACAGCCTGGAACTACTTCTGTACTTATTGGAAAAAGCTCAGGATATACAGCAAGCTCAAACGGTACCCCTCTTCCAGGAGATATGTTTCATATTGCTAGTTCGAACTCCAACCACAACAAAGCTTATATGGTTACTCGAGTAGAGACAAACGCTGATTATCACAGTGCTCTTACTCAGCCGTCTACAGCACAAGTACGCGTACACTTTACTCCTCCACTTTCTAAAAAGATATTTACAGGAGACGACTTTGTTTTCCTGAATCCTTTAATGAGAGTAATTATGAAAGGTGATGTGCAAGAATATTCATTAAACACAGATAACTTATTTAAGTTCAGTCTCAATCTGGAGGAAGTACAGTAATGGGCGTTAGAAATATAAATGATACTACAAAGGCTTCTTTGCTTGCAGAAAAGCCTTTTACTTATGCACACCTAGTAAAGTTTGAAAAGCCTTTACTAACCCCTACAGGTAAAAGTGGTCGTAGACCCGAAGATTATGTATATTTGAGCGATGGCTCTTACGACATAGTTTTTGATGACAAATCCACTACAGCTTTAGGAGTACCCAATGGCGATCAAACTTACATAGCAAGTAAAATTCGCTCCGTGGGTTCTATTACAGAAACCATCGAAGCCAAGACTACTAGTATGTCTTTGCAACTTTCTGCTGCTGCTTTAAGCACTACTGTATCTGATACATATACCGTAACTTCAGGAACCCTTACAGGAACTAAAGACTTAGTTGACGAAGGTTTTCGAGAGGGAGATGTAATAACAGTTACAGGCGGTTTAAATGACGGAAAAAGTATAAGAATCGAAAGTTTTGAACTTAATAATACAAGAGCTAATATAACCCCTCAGAATACTACTATGGGACAAGGCTCTGGACAGTCCTTAACTCTGACCTTCGCTAGTCCAGAAATTGAAGGTATAATTACAGAAAGAGACTCTAGCGCTGACTCTACTTATGCAAAATATCTAAATAGAGATGTTTTTGTTTACAAGACACATCTTCGAGTAGAAGAAGAAACTATAGGTGACACAGTATATCCTGTAGGCTCTATTATAGGCGAGCCCTACTTAATCTTTAAGGGTATCATTGGCTCAGGAAAAATCAGCGAAGACCCGTCAAAATCTTCTATGATAACGTGGACACTTACTAGCCACTGGGGAGACTTTTCTCGAGTACAAGGACGAATCACTTCTGATGGTGCTCATAGAGCTTTAGACGAAAATAACAAAGCAAGTCCTTTATCTGCAATCCGACCTGCATATGCCGGCGACCTGGGCTTTCTACACAGTGAGCAAGCAATTAACTTAGTATCAATTTATCAAATTAAAGAAACTAGAACTAAGTTAAAAATGAAGCGAAACTGGGCTGGTATGAAAAAGTACAAGCAGATTGAGTATCAAGTCGAAGTGGACAGAGAGGCAGATCTACGCTTTAACTTAGATGCAAAATATCTTCCTGTTATCTATGGCGTTAATAAGATTGATAGTATTCCTGTTTTTGTAGATACGCTGGTCGGTGATTCTCGTAAAGTTTTTGTCGCTTATGCAATATGTGAAGGGGAAGTAGCAGGTATCTACGATATGTATTTCGATGATACAACTTCTATTTGTATAGATCAAAATGATAATGAGACTAGAGCCACTCAAACTGCAGAAAACACTATTGATGTTTTATGCGCTGGTAGAATGGATAGAGGTGATACTCTATTGGGAGGCACAATAGTAGGTGGTACTGTTCAGTATGCAACAGGCACAACACAAGCTCAAGGCGCTTTCGGCAATGACTGGTATGGAGTTGGAGCAGCCTGGGAAGCTCAGTATGCTCAATCAACCTTTCAAAGTACTATCAATAATACTCCTGTATTTCAAGAAGATACAAACGGTTTTGGTATTACTCATGGTAAAGGCATTACTTTTTCAACCCCTATAGATGCAAAAGCACAGTTCTTTTCTGGTAAATCAGATCAGAAAGCAGCAGATATGCTTCTGTCCAATGTTGATAACTTTAAAGTAGGAAACGAGTATTACCAAGGCTCAGAGCCTTACTGGGGAGCAAACCACAGACTTTTAGATACAGCCTATATGGTTGTTGAGTACACTATTGGCGAAGGAGAGACTCAGATACCTACTCTCGACTTTGTTGTTCGAGGAAAGGGCGTGCCCTGCTATAACTATGATCACGCTTTTGAATTAGATTCTTCCGTTACAGGCGAAAGTATTACTAATTTTCAGATAGGCCAAAGCGTAACTGTCAAAGGCGAGGTTTCTGGTGAAAGTGACGTTACCATCGGTACTGCGACTGTAAAAGATATTTATCAAATCTCCCCTATAGGTAAGCTAGTCAAAGAAGCTCGAATACAGTTTACTAGTAATCCAACCGATGTAGCTTTCAAGAAATTCTACATAACCGACGGTACAAATACACTGCATTTAGTATCTCACGATGCTGTTGAGGAGTCAGGAACGCTGCCCACAACTTTAGCGACTGCAATTACCGGAGTAAGTAATAATTCTGGTGGCGGTATTGATATTGCTATTAGTAGCAGTAGTGATGTACATGCAGCTCTTCTTGCTTTTCCAACTGACAGACCCTTTAGTATTATCGAGAGCTTAACAGAAGAGTTCTCTCCTACGCTTTTAAATCAGTTTGTTGCAGACAGTGTAAGCAGTGGAAGTCTTGCAAATGTTGGTGAAACCCAAACAAGTGCTTCAACAATAATAGGCGATTTTGTAGTTGCGGCTAAAAACTTAAAACTAAATAGCAGCACTGCTTCCGGCACAGCCGATGCGTATAACGGTATGGATATTGAAGTTTCTACTACTCTTGGAAGCGGAGAGATAAGAACTCAAAGAAGAAATATTGTTGATTATGACGGTAGCAGCAAAACAGTTTTAGTAGATACTCCTTTTGAGTTTTTACCGAAGCAAGGCGATAGCTATAAAATTCTAGGATCACACGGCGGTGACTTAAGAGTTACTAACAACCCTGCTATGCAACTTTTAGACTATATGCAAAGCGATAGATATGGAAGAAACCTATCTTTAGATCAGGATCTTGATGCCGAAAGCTTTTTTCAAACAGCAAGAGCTTGTGATACTCAATCTAATGTAACTCTTTTTGTAGGTTCAAATGCACCTGTTGTAGGAGATGTGTATAAGTATGCAACTTCTAGCTCTTCCTACGGAACAGCATGGCAAGGTACAGTAAAAAGCGTTGGAGATGCTGTTACTATAGACGGCAATACTAGACGCAGCGTTGTTTTTGAAAACGTTTTAGGCAAGATAGTAACAAGATGGGCAGATTGGAAAGTATTCGCTGATGAAGATTTATACTACCATAATGGAAGACTATATGAGCATAGTGGTAGTGCGAGTACTGTTTCTGAGCCAGCGGCTTCAGGTAGCAGTGACTTTAAAACGTCCTTAACAATTACTAAAGTATCGGGGTCAGGCTCTTCTACTTTAGCTGTAGACATAAATAGAAACTCTGATGCAACTTACAAAAACAGACATACCTTTGAAGGAGATCCTGTTGTCAAAACATACTCCTCACTAAGATACTCTAGTGGTTATAGTTTATATGATTCTGACGATGTTAAATATTGGAGATACTTAGGGTGGGAGTCTCAAAATCAGAGACATGTTACACGCCACCAAACAAACGTTACTCTTGACACTTCTAAGTCTATATTCAGTAATATTAATAGTATGCTTGGGCACTTTAACGGAATGTTAAGGTACTCTGCAGGTAAGTACTCTTTGGCTTTGAAGAAAGGAGCAGAAACTCCTACAAGCATCACTGTTGGCTCCGAAACCTATATCGTAGAAGACATAAATGAAACTGACATTATTGGAAAAATAGACGTACAGGACGCAGGACAAAAAGGTACTTATAACCAAGTAGATGTAGGAATTAACGATCCTCAAAATAGATTTGAAGGTCGTAGCGTAATGATGTTTAATTCTAAGTATCTAAAAGAAGATAGAATGGTTCCTAAGAAGGGAAGCGTAAAAGCTCCTTACGTTACCAACTATTTTAATGCTCGAATGAATGCCAAACAGTATCTAGACGAGTCTAGAGCTTCTGTAAAAGTCAACTTTACTATAGCTCCGAGAGGCGTACTGCTTTTAGCGGGCGACCTTATTCGTATATCGTATCCTCGATTTGGGTGGACGAATAAAATATATCGTATTACAAACCTAAGTATTAATGCAAATTGCTTGGTTCAAGTAACGGCAGAAGAGCACGAAGAGAGTGCATACTTAATTGATACTGTTGAAGTATCAGAAGGTAGCATTATTCCTGCTCCTGCTCCTGTAACTGCGCCAGTAGGAGTTCCTACTGGCCCAAATGCAAATAGCCTCACAGCAACTACTACTAGCAGGGGAGGTGTTGAGTTAAACTGGGTTAATGCTTCAAACTTTAATCCAGCTACTTATACTACAGAAATCTGGAAAGCGTCCGTAAACGATAGAGGGCACAGCTCCTTAAATCTTATAGGCACTTCTCAAGGTAATACTTATACTGATCCTGTAATCGGAGAGGGAACCACAACAAATTATTACTGGATTCGGTATGCTGTAAATGTTGCTCCAAGCAATTCAGCAAGCAGACAAGTATTTTCAGCATATGAACCTTCAAGCGCCACAGGAGGAATAGAAGGAACCTCTAATGGAGCTTTGGATGCTATAATCATAAATCTAACCAATGATAATGTTAGTATCCCCACTTCTAGTGGTTCTCTTGACTTTTCGAATACAGGTATTACGCTTACAGTTGCTATTGGAGGTACTCAAATAGATTATGACGATACTTCTGCTTATACTCTTCCCTCTTTTAGAGTATCGAGTGTAACGCCTAGCAATGTTACTCTTGGCAATATAACAACTGGTTCAGACTCTTACAGTTTAGCACCTATAACTGCAATAAATGGGGCTTCAGGTATTGTACTTATAAATATAATTGTTACTGATAGCTTAGGAAACGACCTAACTTTTACACGCGCACAAACTTTAAGTGTGTCTCCGACAGGCCCCACAGGCGGTACAGGTCCCCAAGGTGGAACAGGTCCAGGAGGTCCAGTAGGTCCAACAGGTGGACCAGGTGTAACAGGCCCCATAGGTCCAGGAGGTCCAGTAGGTCCAACAGGCCCCGCAGGTCCAACAGGTGTAACAGGGCCCATAGGTCAAGGAGGTCCAGCAGGTCCACAAGGTCCCGCAGGTCCAACAGGTGTAACAGGCCCCATAGGTCAAGGAGGCCCAGCAGGTCCACAAGGTCCAACAGGTGCAGCAGGTGTAACAGGCCCCATAGGTCAAGGAGGTCCCGCAGGTCCAACAGGTGCAGGAGGCCCCACAGGTGGAGTAGGTCCAGCAGGTCCAGGAGGCCCAGCAGGTGCAACAGGTGGAGCAGGCCCAACAGGTGGAGTAGGTCCAGCAGGCCCAGGAGGTGGAGTAGGTCCCGCAGGTCCAGTAGGTCCGGCAGGTAGTACAGGTCCGGCAGGTCCCCAAGGTGGAACAGGTCCAGGAGGTCCAGTAGGTCCAGCAGGTGGTACAGGTCCCGCAGGTGCTACAGGTGGTCCAGGTCCCGCAGGTCCAAATGGTCCAGTAGGTCCCGCAGGAACAACTCCCGGCCCGACAGGTGGAGCAGGTCCGGCAGGTCCAGGAGGCCCGACAGGTCCGGCAGGAACAACCCCAGGCCCAACAGGTGGAGCAGGTCCAGCAGGTCCCGCAGGTCCAGCAGGTGCAACAGGTGGAGCAGGTCCCGCAGGTCCACAAGGTCCAACAGGCGGTCCAGGTCCAGGAGGCCCTCAAGGTGCAACAGGCGGTGCAGGTCCAGCAGGCCCTCAAGGTGCAACAGGTCCAGGAGGTCCAGGAGGCGCAGTAGGTCCAACAGGCGGCCCAGGTCCCGCAGGCCCACAAGGTCCAACAGGTCCAGGAGGCGCAGTAGGTCCAACAGGTGGTCCAGGTCCCGCAGGTGCAACAGGCGGTCCAGGTCCACAAGGTCCGAATGGTCCAACAGGCGGTGCAGGTCCACAAGGTCCAACAGGCGGTCCAGGTCCAGGAGGCCCAGTAGGTCCAACAGGTGCAGCAGGTCCAACAGGTGCGCAAGGTTCAACAGGTCCAGGAGGCCCAGTAGGTCCAACAGGTGGTACAGGTCCCGGAGGTCCTAACGGTCCAACAGGTCCAGGTGGTGCAGCAGGTCCAACAGGTGGTCCCGGAGGTTCAGGAGTACAAGGCCCAACAGGTCCAGCAGGAGCACCAGGAGCCACTATTGCTTTTGATACAGTTGCTAATGGCGGAGTACCTAGAAGTGATTCTCTTAAAAAATCTACAATTGAAGCTGTAAAGAGTCCGGCACTAGCAGGTGACGTGTACTGGCATATTCCAAGTGATCGAGCCTTTAAATATAATGGCAGTGGTACTAGCTTTACAGAGTATGCGCGAGTCTCAGCTCCTGGCTCCTCTGGTAGTATAAAAATGGATGGTACTAATGGTAGAATAGAAGTCTATCAAGGCAGCACCCTAAGAGTACGAATAGGTCAACTGTAAAATTTAAATCTTGACATTGCTTAGGGGGTATGCTATAATACCCCCTAATTAATAAAACAACTAAAGGTGTATTTGTGATAAAAGTAATTAAAAACTTTCTGTCCCACGATGAAGCATGGAAACTAGCTTGTAGTGCTGATGGAACTCCTGCAAACTGGTGGTCGAAAGCTATAAAGCACAATAAAACTGCTAGACCTATTATGGCTGGTCATAATATCGGAGGCTATAGACAGGAGTACGGTACAGCGCATGATATTGTAAACAGTGTAAACTCAAATGCTTTTACTTATAGGTTTACTAGAAGTACTAACCACGTAAAAGGCTGTACCTGTTGGGAGTGTACTTTTAAACAAAAAGTGTTGAACTCAGAAGAGTTTAAAAATGTTATAAGAAGAGAGACTAACGTTAAAAACCCTGTTCTACATGAGAGTTTTACCTCTGCATACTATCCAGGAGATTTTTTAGGTAGGCACACTGATGAGAAGAGAGGGGTTGCCTTTATATTTAACCTATCTTGGGACTGGAAACCCGAATACGGCGGAATACTAAACGTAGAAAATGGAGATACTTGGACTAGCTATGTACCTGGATGGGGAGACCTAGTCCTACTAGAGCTGGGAGAAAAAGGAGCAGTACACTTTGTTAGTGAAGTTTCTTCCTTTGCACCGAGACCTCGGTTAGCAATATCAGGCTGGTACAATGATGCAGAGAGTTAATCTGTGTGCTACACGCTTTAGAATACTAAGAAACAATTGGGCGAATATTTACCTTGATATAATACAAGCATTTGAAGAGCTAGGATTTGATGTTAGAAAAAGTCGTTTTCTCGATTTACCTGATACTCCTGAACATATCTCTGAAGAAATACTTGATCTTCCTGAAGATATCTACCTCTATAACCATGTTACTCTTAACTGGCTAAAGAATGAAAATGCTTTCTTAGGCAAGAAAACTTTTATTGTAAAACCTACAGGTCCAACACATAAGCACTTTACAATAGATACTGTAGGATATGGTCCTTGCTCTTCTATCGCGTATAAAAAACCTGCCTATGAAGGCATAGAAACAGAAGAATTTTTTAATACTACTGTCAAAGAGATTATCTATAAAAAGCTAAACAAATGGAGTGATAGGGAAGATATTAAATTAACAGAAAGAGCTCCTTATATCCCTGCTAATCATATTCTAGTCCTGGGTCAGATGCCTGGGGATGAAACCGTTACTCAAATGTCTTTTGGCAACCACTTTGATAAACTTCTTAACATAGTAAAGAAACTAGAAGAAACAGTTTCGGATCCTGTTGTAATTAAACTACATCCGACTCTTGAAGTAGAGACCTCTAAGGCAGGAACATGGGAGTCTGTCTATTTACCCATAGTTAAAAAATGGTCAGACAAAGGACATACTGTGATCACAACAGGTGTAAGTATACACGACGTTCTCCCGAACACAAAAGTAGCTATACTAGAAAATAGCACAGCAGGTATAGAGTGTTTTCTACATGAAGTACCTATTATATCATATGGGTTTCCTGAGTATCATTGGGAAACTAAAGACTTAAGACACTTAGATTTACTGCCGGAATATGTTACGGATTTAAGTTGGTGGGATAGAAAAAGAGCAAGAGAGTGGGCTACTTGGTATAGTACAAAATATCAATGCTATGACTACCCCTCAACTGTGGCTCGTATTAAAGAGTTATTATTATAACACCACCAAAAAAATAATTCTTGACATAACACCCCAAGTTAGCTATAATTCTGTAATGGAGGAAATCAAATGAGTGCAGCCCGCTACAACCTAGTTATTGATCAAGGTTCCGACTTTGCCATTAACTTTACAGTCAAAGAAGATGGATCAGCTAAAAACCTGGCAGGCTACTCTGCGCGTGCTCAAATGAGAACTTCAAAGACAGCTACCTCGGTTACAGCTAGTTTTGCTTGTAACATAGCCAATCCCTCGAGTGGAACAATAACCCTATCTCTAGCAAATGCAGTGAGTAGCCCTCTAACCGCAGGCACGTATGTCTACGATTTAGAGATTTTTACTGCTAATGATGCTTCGGTAACGAGAATTATCCAAGGTACAGTAGATTTAACTCAGGAGGTTACCCGATAATGGCAATTACAATTACGGCAACTCCTGTACAGAACGGTGTAGAAGTCACAGAGGAAACAACAACTATTACAGCAGCTGGCATAGCCATTGCTAGTACTGTTGCTTCAGCCATGGGAATATCTTCGGTCTCAGGTCTCGCCGCCAGTAACGTGCAAGATGCTCTTGAAGAACTAGCAGGACAAAATTTTGAACAAGCTAACACACCAACAGGGTCTCAAGTCAACGAAGGGGACACATGGTACGATACAGATGATAATCAATATAAAATATATCGCGAAACAAGCAGTGGAGTATTCCAATGGGTACCTATAATGGTAGGCTCATCCGAAGGAGATTCAGATACACTTGACGCAGGAGCCTTTTAAGGCTAATCCCGGAGACCCTAAATGGCTCAAACAATTAAAATCAAAAGAAGTACATCAAACGCAACACCGACTACCCTATTAGCCGGTGAATTAGCATACTCGGGCAAAGCAACCAGTAATAAATTATTTATTGGACACCCAGACGGAACTACGGGTGTTGTAGCTATTGGTGGTCAATATTATACTAGCATAATTGACTCTGCCGCAAGCGCAAACACCGCAAGTAAGCTCGTAGTCCGAGATGGCTCTGGTAACTTTAGTGCAGGAACTATTACTGCAAATATTACAGGTAACGTTAGCGGAAGTGCCGGAACTGTTACAAGCATCTCCGGACATGATACCGATGACCTCAGCGAGGGTTCAACCAATCTATACTTCACTAATGCAAGAGCAGATGCTCGTATTACTGCTGCAGATACCGGCGATTTATCTGAAGGATCTAATTTATACCATACAACTGCAAGAGCAAGAGGGGCAATTAGTGCTTCTGGTGATCTAAGCTATAACTCTACTACAGGTGTTATTTCTTTCTCTCAGGCGGCATCAGCTGTAACAAGTGTAAACTCTGCAACTGGTGCAGTAACACTCGATACAGGTGATATTTCTGAAAGTGGAAATCTTTACTATACTGACGCAAGAACAGATACTCGTGTAGATACTATTCTTAAACACTCTAACCATGGTAACATTACTGTTGCCGATGGTTCTAATGGTGAATTAGTTCTTACAGCAGCCGCACAGTATGGAGACAGCGATGTACAATCATACTTATCGGGAGGCACCGGAGTAACTCTTAGTTCTGGTGGCGAGTTTAGTATTGGTCAAGCAGTTGCTACCAACTCTAACGTAACATTCAATAATGTATCGGTAGATGGCACTCTAACCTCTGACGACATTACTTCTACAAATATCTCGGTTGCTGGTAATGCTACAATTACAGGCAATCTTATAGTTCAAGGTACTACTACTACTGTTAATTCTACCGCTGTTGCTATTGGCGACAACATCATGGTACTTAACAAAGACGAAGCAGGTACTCCTTCTGCAAATGCTGGTATCGAAATTGAACGAGGAACTGCAACAAATGTATCTTTCTTATGGAATGAAACCAACGATAACTGGACTGTAAGTAATGGAACTGCAACTTCTGTAGTTTTAACTGCTGCTAACTTTGCTGCTACGTTTACGGGCACCCTTGACGGCGGCACATTCTAAAACTAAACATAACCCCTAGCGTACATACGCAAGTTATAGGAGAGCCACATGGCACAAACGATTAAACTAAGGCGCTCGTCTACTGCGGGCGCTATCCCTACTCATTCACAACTAGCATTAGGTGAAGTTGCTATCAATACTGCGGATGGTCGTATGTATATGAAAGACGGAGCCAACTCTATTGTCTGGGTGAATAAAACTTCTGAAATTACAGGAACCACTCCTCAAGCATCGGACGGAACGGATAAGCCCGTAGGTTATGTTTGGTATGTAGTCTAAGATGGCTATTAAGGTTTGGAATGGTTCCGCAGTACAAGAACCAGAGCAAATAGTAGTTAAAGCTGCAGCGGGAACGTTGCGGTTTGTAAACTATGTCGTACAGAAAGTTACAGATGGAAGTCTGAGCACTGTATGGAATGCTATCTATAATACTTCTAGAACGACCCAGACTGCCGCCAGCACATCTACTGCGTTTACCACTACATTTGCAACTAGCAGAACCACTGCTTTTGGCACTACTACCTCTTTTGATACAAATACAGGAACCTCTCGTAGTACTACTAGTACTTATACCACTAGCTACAACACTTCCAATGCTACTTCTAGAAGCACCTCTACTGCGTTTACCACTACATTTGGAACCTCAAAGAGTACAACTACTACTTATGTTAGTACGTATGATACAAACAGAGGGACAACAGTAAGTACTACTACTACGTTTAATACTACTTTTGGAACGAGTAAAGCTACTACTACTGCATTTACTACTACGTTTAATACTGCTACAAGTAAAGCAACCACCACCGCGTTTACTACTACTTTTGCTACAAGCAGAGGTACTACAAAAGCCACTACAACTGCGTTTACTACCACATTTGCTACTAGTGCTACAACTAATACTGTATTTACTACTACGTTTAACACTACAACTACAAGAGCAACTACTACAGATTATACAACTACGTATAATACAAGTAAATCTACAGTTGTAAATACTACTACCACGTATACTACTAATTTTAATACAACTAAAAGTACGACTACTACTTTTAATACGAGTATTGGAACAGGTACGAGTAGAGCTACTACAACGACGTACACAACGACGTATAACACCTCGCGTGCCACAACAGTAGCTACAACCACTAATTACACAACCACATTCAACACTAGTAGAACTACAACTATTTCTACTACTACTACTTTTAATACTGCGACAACTCGCAGTACGACTACCACGTATACTACTTCATATAATACCTCTAGAGGTACTAGTAGGTCTACGAACGTCAGCACAATTACTACTTTTAATACCTCTAAAAGTACCTCAAGATCCACCACTAGTGTCTTCAATACGGCAACTTCTAGAGGCACGGACAGAGCTACTACCACAGTCTATAATACAAGTAGGGGCACAAGTAGAGGTACAAGCAAAAGTACTACGACTACATTTGCTACAGGTACTACACGCAGTACTAGCACTGTATTTAATACAAATACTTCTCGAAGCACAAATAGGGCCACTACTTCTGTATATGATACTAGCAGAGGGACTTCTCGTGTAACAAGCAAAAGTACTTCAACTGCTTTCCTTACAGCTACTACTCGTAGTACTACAACTACATATAACACCAGTAGAGGCACAAGTAGGATTACAAGCAAGAGTACTACTACCACGTTTGCTACAGGCACAAGTAGAGGCACTACAACTGCCTTTAATACTACTACCACGTTCACAACTTCTAGAGCGTCAAATACTGTATACACTACTACTAGAGCAACAGGCACTAGTAGAGGTACTACGACTACTTTTAACACAACTACAACTCGTGGAACTACTACTGCGTTTAATACTACTACTACTTTTGTAACGAGTAAAGGTACTACAACTGCGTATACTACAAGTACAGTATTTAATACGAGTAAGTCTACTACGACTGCGTTTAATACTACTACTACTTTTAACACAAATAAGAGTACTACAACTGCGTATACTACAAGTACTGCATTTTTAACAAGTAAGTCTACTACGACTTCGTTCAACACTACGACTACGTTCACAACAACTCGTGTTTCTACTACCGCATTTACTACGACTACTACCCGAGCGACAGCTACTAGTAGGACCACTACTTTTAATACAACTACTACCCGAGCAACCGGAGAGTCCAGAAGCACTACAACTGCCTATAATACAAGCCGTACTACAACCTTTGTTACTACTACTACTTTTGGTACTGCTACAAGCAGAGCAACAGGTGAATCAAGGGGAACTACCACTACGTTCAACACTTCTAGAACCACGGCGTTTAATACTACTACTACTTTTGGTACTGCTACGAGCAGAGGCACCACGGAGTCGAGAACTACAAGTACAGTATTTAATACTTCTAGAACTACTGCCTTTAATACTACTACCACATTTGGCACTACTACGAGCAGAGGAACCGGAGAGTCTCGAACTACTTCGACTAGTCGAGGTACAAATACAAGCCGTACTACGACATTTGGTACTGCTACAAGTCGTACTACTACTTTTGGCACAACTACTTCTTTTGGAACAGCTACCTCAAGAGGTACTGGTGAGTCAAGAGGTACAACAACAAGCCGAGGCACGAGCAGAGGTACAGCAGAGTCAAGAGGTACAACAACAAGCCGAGGAACAAGTCGAGCTACGGCTGAGTCTCGTACTACAGCAACTAGCAGGGGAACGAGCAGAGGTACAGGAGAGTCACGAAGTACTACTACTACTTTTGGTACTACTACAGCTTATAATACTACAACTACCTATGCTACAAGCCGTACTACTACACTTGGTACTAGTCGTGTAACTAATGTAGCCACAGGAACAGGTGCAGCAGCTTCCCGTAGTACCACTACTACTTTTGGTACGATAATTGACGTTGCAACTACTCGTACTACTACCTTCTTAGCTCAAACTTCTCTACATACTTTCTACCAGACCTATTACTACACCAGGTCCGGTAACCAAAATAGACAAACTTATCGTGCTACTCAGTATTGGGAATCTACGTCACAAACGACTAGTTTTAGTGTAAGAACTTTCCCTGATACAACTAGGGCTACTACTACAGTATTTTCTACTAGCTGGAATACCAGTACATACTTTACTACTTCATTTACTACGGGCAGAATTACTACTTTTGCTACAAGCCGTAGTACAGGAGAGTCTAGAGGAACTGCTACAAGTAGAGGTACTACTACATCTTATAACACTACTACTAGCTTTACTACTACTTTCGGTACTACTACCAGCTATACAACTACTAGCAGCTTTACTACTAGTTTTGCTACTACTACAAACTATACAACGACTACTACGTTTACTACAGCTTTTGGTACTACTACAGCTTATACCACTACTACTACCTTCACTACTACGACTAGTAGAGGTACAAATACAAGCCGTACTACTACATTTGCAACAGCGACATCTAGAACTACTACGTTTGGTACTACAACTACGTTTGGTACTACTACAGCATATACAACTACTACTGCCTTTGTGACTGCGACTAGCAGGGCAACGGGTACAAGTAGAGGTACTACCTATGCTACAAGCCGTGGAACAACGACAACATATAGTACTAGTACTGTATTCGGTACTGCTACAAGTAGAGCAACAGGTACTAGCCGTACTACCACATTTGCAACAGGCAGAACTACTACTACCTCTTATACAACTACTTCCGTATTCGTAACAGCCACTTCTAGAGGTACAAATACAAGCCGGACAACGACTTTTGTAACAAGTAAGTCTACTACTACAGCGTATACTACGACTACTGCCTTCGCCACTGCGACTAGCAGAGGTACTACTTTTAATACTACTACGGCTTTTGGAACAGGTACAAGTAGAAGTACTACTACTGCCTTCAATACTAACCGAGCTACAGGTACAAGTAGAGGCACCACAAGTACGTACACTACTTCCAGAAACACCGCAGAGTCTCGTAGTACTAATACAATATTTAATACTAACCGAGCTACAGGTACAAGCAGAGGTACTACTACCACGTTTGGTACAAGCAGGGGTACTGCTGAAAGTAGAACTACTACTACTGCCTTCAATACTAATCGTGCCACAGGTACAAGTAGAGGTACTACAACTGCCTTCGTAACAGCTACCTCTAGAGGTACAACTACGGCTTTCAATACTACTACAGCTTTTAATACTACTAAGAGCACTACTACTGTATTCAATACTAATCGAGCCACAGGTACAAGTAGAGGTACTACAACTGCATTTAATACAAATACTACCCGTAGTACTACAAGTACGTATACAACAAACTTTACTACTACTTTTGCTACGAGCAAGGCTACTACGACCACGTTCAATACTACGACTACTCGTAGTACAACGACTACGTATACTACTGCATTTTCTACTGTATTTAATACTTCGCTAAGTACTACAACTACATTTACGACCACGTTCCTTACTTCAACAAGCAGGGCAACTACTAGCGCATTTAATACAAATACTACTCGTAGTACAACTACTGCGTATACGACTAACTTTACGACTACTTTCGCTACCAGCAAATCTACTACTACAGCATTTACAACTGTGTTTAATACAGCTACCAGCAAAAGTACTACTACAACTTTTACAACTACGTTTAATACTACCAAATCTACAGTATCTACGTATACTACGGCATTTACCACTACGTTTGGTACAAGTAATATAACTAGCAAGGCTACTACGACCACGTTTAATACGGCGACTTCTAGAGCTACTACTAGTACTTTTACCACAACATTTGCAACTAGCAGAGGCACTAGCCATAGCACTATTAGTGCGTATACTACTACATTTGGTACAAGTAATATAACTGCTAAAAGCACAACTACTTCGTTTAATACGACTACAGTGTTTTCAACTAGCAAGGCTACTACTACGACTTTTAATACGAGTAGAACTACTACCAACGAAACGGGTTGTACTTACACTACTACTTTCGCGACCAGTAATGTTACTTCTAAGTCTACTACGACAGCATTTACTACTGCTACTTCGAGAACTACTAACTTCGATACAACTACTGTTTTTGATAGCAGCAGAGGCACTACCCGTAGTACAACAAGTGCTTATACAACTACTTTTAATACCTCTGATGGTACTTCAAGAAGCACTACTTCTGTATTCAATACAGCAACTAACAGAGGCACCACTAAGAGTACGACTACAGCTTTCAACACTACAGCATCTACCAGTAGAACAACTTCTAGTGCTTTTGTAACGGTATTCAATACAAATATTACTACTCAAAAGTCTACTACCACAGCATTTGATACTTCTGCGACAACAAGCCGTAGCAGTACAACCGCATTTACAACTACTTTTGGAACTAGTAATCTTACTACCGTAACTACTACTACTGCATTTTCAACAATCTTTGGAACTGCAAGAACAACTACGACTAGTCGTACAACTACTTTTGATACGTCTAAAGGTACTGCTAGATCTACAACTACTACGTTTGGAACAAATACAGTTGTTTACGAACGTGTCACTTCTACAGGCGTAGAGACAGAAGTGTCTTCTGCGTCAGCACATAACTCACGATATTGGGATGGATCACAATGGACGGAATAACCGTTAAAGAATTAAACCACAAACTAGAAACAACGTTAGAGATAGTCATGGAGCACTTCGTAGAAATGGAAGAGCGCATGGAAGACTTAGAAGCCCAGATAGAGGCTTTACAAGATGGCGCTTAAAAAACTAGCAGATAACGAGGAGCTAGGAAACAAGGCAGCACACTTTTTTAAGTCTGGTAATATAATGCGTAACTCAGAAAACGATGAAGTTACTAAGTTAAAAGATTTCCTACCTAAAACAGGCAACTGGTTCACTCCCTTAGAATACGACATATGGTACGATATAGCCGAAGAAAATATTTTAGGCTATACATACACAGATGTATTTTCTAAGTGTCTCATGCTCAGGGTTGCCAGCATAGAAAAATGCAACCGTACTATGATTCTAGCGGCTAGAGAGCCTGTTACTGATGAAGGTATGCGTATATTTAATGAGCTAAAAGACAACAGCCAAGACAAGTATAAGTTAAGTAAAAAGCGTCAGAAGAAGCATAAGTTTGTTATTTTCCTTCCAGGAACTAATATTCTTGACAAGGTTCTGGACTTTGAAAAAGCTAAAAGAGCAGTGGCTCAAGGTGCTGTACTCAAGTGTCACCCTTTGACTGCGCCCGGAATGGTTGCGTATCTTAAGTCAGAGTTTGGTAGAGATAAAGTATTAGCAAAGAAACTCTCTGGCCATAAACTACTTGAAGAGGCAGATATTGTAGGCTGTTGTGCTAACTCAGAGATGGGTATCTTAGCTCTTGCCAAGTCTAAAACACTTTATATGTTTGATAAACAAGACGCCCCTCATACTACCTACAAGTCAATATACAATGCCGTAATCGTAGACGATAAACCTAGCCAAGAAAGATTACAAAGACTTTTATCTGCTAAATACTCTGGAATAGTTCCTTATTTTATAGATAACCCTCAAGAACGTATAGACTACTTTTTTAACTTTTGGAAATCAACACCTCATGTTCTATCTAATATTAAACAGAAATAATTTTACACAGCTTACTGTCAATTCTATAAAGCAGAATATGCCCGATGCCGAGTATAAAGTTGTAGATATGGAAGAAGGCGGAAGACTGCCTACAGCATTTAAACATGCTAAAGGTTTGACTATGGTTGTAACAGGAGGCATTGTTTTAGACGTACAAGAAGGAGACTTGCCACCTGAAGAAAAACTATTAAAGCATCACTTAGCAATGAGCCGAGAAGCAGTTTTCTCAGATCACCCTCGTTGGCATACTAATTATAATTTAATAAAGAGCCGTCTCCATGACGGTGTTGTAGATATGTCTATATTTATAATCAATCCTACTAAGTGGAAAAAAGTGCCTAAAAGCGACAGTAACTTTTTACTAGGTAGAAAGGTACTGTATATGCCCCGTTACATGAATCACAGAGACGATCCTACAATAGGGACTTGTATGGGAGGAAGAGATATACTTACCTATGGCTCTTTAGGACATGATGCACCTGTTTTAAACTATCTAACTCATTTATATTCGGGAGAAGCTAGTGTTAGAGAAACTTTTGGGTGTTGTTTTGATAGGCTACTACCTTATACTGATAATCTGCCAGAGAAAGAAAAAGCAATTGTAGAAAGGCTAGGAAATCTTACGAAAGTAAGAGTAGGAAAGTTAAGAAAGATGTTAGTAGACATAAAAAAAGCCCCTGATTAAAGGGGCTTTCTTCGTTATGGATGTACTGGAAAAGCAATCTGTGCTTGTAGCATTTCTGCTATTCCTTCTACCTGTTCCTCGGTAGACCACAGTATTCCTAGATTAAACTGAATAACTCCAGGTCTAGAAGCTTGCCGAGTACAAATATTTTCAAATGCTAAAGCATATCTGCACATTATCTCAGGAAGCTCATCTACAATATTTACTTCATTTAGATTAACTCGAATATCTGATACTCCATCCCTATTAAAGACTTGTACTTCCGGGGACTCTTCATTGATATACAACGAATCATCTTTGGCTGAAGCTCTACTAAACTTTGAATTACCAAAGTTAGGAAAAGATCCTGTAATATCAGGAAACCATATATTACTACCAAAGCTCTCTACTCTATCATTTTGCTCTACATTGTTCTTTGCGAAATCATCGAGCATACCCATATAACTTAGTTCGCTAGAAAAGCGAAAGTCTTGTTCTTGTTCTTGCTGTTCACTCATTTTTATACTCCTTATACGATCTCGCAAGCACCGCCAACACAGGCAAGTTCTTGAGATCCAGTTGTGTTATCTTCTTTTTCAAACTGAGCTAAATCTTCCCAGTTTACATTTTGTGGCATTTCAGATACTAATCTATCGTACTCTTCTTCGCTAATGTCCTCGTAAGGAGCTTGCTGATAAGTGTGATCGCTTGTTGGAAGTAAACTAATTCCAGAACATAGATCAAAGTTATCCCAAATCCACTGTGATACTTGTAAGTATTCACTGTCAGTGTAGTATACAGTCACACTCGGCTTGTGTTCACACCAATGATTCTGATAAGTCTTCCACAGCTTTAACTGATGCATTGCACCTACATCTTTTACGCAAGTACTTGCTTCAGGAGCCTTTACAGGAAAGCTAAAGACTACAGACGTTGCTGACATTACATCTTGTTCCATGGGAAACCCTGCTTGTTCCATGTAGAGAGCAAGTGGGTCTTTTTTGTCTGAACGTACACGGCGAATGTAATGCTTGCTGAAACGAGGATGAATACCGGAAGCACTGTCAACAAGCTGAGATACAGTACCACTTGGCTTAACACACGTAATAGCGACAGACTGATTAACACCAAGCCTTTCAGCCCATTCTTTATTTGTTGCAATACTAACATCTCTCATTTCCTCTAGCCACACTGCTAGCATTGGTGACTCTGGGTCTCCGCCCAAAATTTCATGATCCATAATACCTGTCAAACTTACACCAAGCAATGCCTCTTCTTCGGTGTTACGCTTCCAGCGCACCCGTAGATACCTAAAGTCTGTAAGAGTAGACTGCAATGTACCAATAATGGTAGCTTTGCGTACTTTCTCTTTTAGTGTTTCTAGTGTATCATCTGCTCGTACTACAACTTCGGATAAATTACAGAACTCATTGCTTCGTAGAATAATCTCAGAGCAAGGGTTAGTACCAAAATCGTGTTCTGCATCTCTACGGCCATTACGAGCTGCAATCTTCTGTGCTGCTACACGACTGAACAAGCCACGCTCACCAGACTTAGACTCATATAGATTCTTCATCTCAGTTAAGAACGCTTCGAAGTCAGGCTTCTCTGTATACGCTACAGAATTATTTGCTAGACGACGCTGGCCTTGATCTACCCACCACTGACCTGACTTAGCTTTTGACATACGTTGGTCTGATAGATTAGACAAACTAATCAGAGCAGATCTACGAACACCACCAACTACTACAATATCAGCAATCTTACAGCAGACATCATGGCACTCAATACTTGTGAGTTTACGTCCTTTTGCTTTCTGGAATATCTCTACACAGAAACGGAACAAGTCTTGCAAAGGCTCTGGGCCACTGGCTCGACCACCAAAAGTCTTGAGTCTAGCACCTGCTGGACGTACTCGGCTCATATCCCACTGAGGTAACTTACCTGCATAAAGCATGGCAATCAACTCACGGAAGGCACTTGCCCATCCTAGCTTACTATCACTTACTACAATTGTAGAACTTGTTTTGTGGAATGTCTCTGCTACTTCTGGTAGCTTATTGATAAAGTTACGTTCTACACTAAAGCCTACACCTGTACCACACATCAATACATACATCAGCTCGTCAAAAGCTCGTGGATGGTCAATATGCAAGTAACTACAGTTAAAGCCTGCTACGTTATCACGCTTCAGTGCCTCGCCTGCTGTCATCATACAACGCATAGAAGGCATAACTTCTAGTGCATGAATAGCATCCCAGATCTCTTGTCCGTTTTCATCATCTAACTGCTCTCTTTCCTTAAAGAAGTCAACATAGCGACTGCATGTCTCTCCCCATGTCTCACGACGTCCTTCTTCTTCTAGCCAACGGGCGTATCTACTCTTATGAATAAAACTTTGATACTGATCCATTATACCATTCTCTCCTCAATATTGGACACATTGTCCTTGCCTATTGCATCATCGCAATATGTTACTAAATCCATCAACTCGTAGTTTTTTAGCAGTACTTCTGCGTTTTCATTCAATTCTTGTATGTACTTGTATTTGCCCTCGATGGGTATACAATCATAAATTGACATGGCATCGCCATACTGTTCTATAAGTTGTTGTGCTCTTTTCGGCCCTATGCCGTTGATACCTGGGACATTATCACCTTTATCACCTGTTAAACACTTGAAAGAGATATACTCTTCTGGTTTAACTTCGTAGTGCTCATGCCAGTTATCTATTGTTACCTCTTTCCGAGTAACGTAAGAAAATCTACTTACACCGTCCTGAATCAATAAGTCCCAGTCTCGGTCACTAGATACCAGCCAGATATTTTCTAATCCGTACTGTTTTCTTTGCTTTACAAGGTGGGCAGCAAGATCATCTGCCTCTACACCTTTGTAGCGAAGAACGTCATAGCTTTCTGACAGTAATTCTAGTGTTTCTTCGTACTCTTCAAAGAAGTCAATAAATGCTTGCTTCTCTGCTTCAGTTTGTTCAGCATACTTATCTTTTCGATTCTGCTTGTACTCTGGTAATATCTCTTTTCTGTAGCTAGATGATCCCCAATCTGCGGTAATAATAATTTTACCACAATTGTAAGATGTTGCTAGAGACCTTACTGTTTCTACATACTGATCACGAAAATCTGTTCTGCCTTGATGCTTCCACCGAAAAGCTAAGTTTAGTGCATCTACTATGAGTACACCGTCTTGGTTGCGTTCGTTAAAATTAAAAGCCACCTATCCACTCCGTCTTTTCTGTTTTTAACCAATCTTCCATTAGTAGTACATAACAATTCAAAAAACGAATATACAGATACTCCTCTGTGTTTTCTGGCTTATTCTCTGTTACTACAAATACTTTAGATCGATCATATTTAAAAAATAGCATTGGCTTTTGGTCGCCACCTGCTGCTTGTACTACAACTTTCTTCCACCATCTGATAAGATTATTTGTTTTAGGTTGTGTAAATATCTTATCAGTGAGAGCAGAGTCTTTGTAGTTCTTTACCTCTATGCAATAATGATTTCTCTGATTAGGGACATATAAGTCCCCTTTCAGATATTCAAGAGCGCCCGAGGCAGGCACTCTCTCAAATTTCAGTCCGGTCGCTTCCCTCAGCATGTCCCTCACTAGGTACTCGCCTCTCGCTCCCTTCGCTCTCGAATCTACCATCTTCGTCCTCTTCTTTCTTGGGGTCTGATACTGCTTGATCCCAGTTATTTTGTTGTGCCCACCACATTCTTCGTCTACCTGCGCTCATCCTTACTCCAATACGCTAGTGTTTCCATCCTTGACTACTTCGATTTTTTCTAATAGTGGGTGAGACCAACCATGAGAAACTAGATAGGTATTCATATCTTCTCGTAGTAGAACTTCTACTATACGTTCCTTTCCGGCATCATCAAGAACACTAATAACTTCATCTAAAAACAGTACATTGATTTTAGACTTTGAGATACTACTCATCAGTCTACGAATAGCTATCAAAGTAGCAGTATTTACCCTAGCCAACTCGCCAGACGAAAGTGCTAGAATATCTACTACATTACCGTTATCAGTAATTTGTACGTTTAACTTATCATTTGAAACAACAAACTCTAGTGTAAACCTACCATCAGAAAGTTCAGCCAAGTACTCGTTTGCTAACTCTTCGAGTTCTCCAACTAAGTTTTCAATCTTGTATGCAAGTAAACCATTTGTGCTAAAAGACTTCTTCAATACTTCTAAATCCGCTTCTAGTTTTTGGTTGCCTGCAAGTTTTCCATCGTACTCTTCTTGCTGTTCAACGAACTCTTCTGTCTGCTCTTCTATCACTTGAATACGAGTATTGAGTCTTGTTCGTCTTTCGTTCTCTGCTGCATTTTCTGCCAATTGGGTTCTGGCTTCGGATAATACGCTCTTCAGTTCCGCGATTTTTGAATCCACTTCAGACTCTTCCAGTATCTCCGTTGGTAGAGATTTGTCGTACGAGCGATATAAGTCTTCCCATTCCTTTTGCGCTTTTTGATTCTTTTCGAAAGTAGCATTGTTTGCTTTAATCTCTTGAATCAGAGGACGAATCCCCAGAGCTTTGCCATGAGCTTCATCACGCTTTGTGCGCTCGCCTTCAATCATTGCTTTTTCAGAAGAGACATCAATAGATTGCCCACAAGTAGGACACTCTTCAGAAATTTTCTCTAATCTGTCCAGAGTCCGTTGAGCACCCGTAGCGACTGCTTGTAAAGACCCTAGCTCTTCTTGTAAATCATCGTAAGACTCCCAGCAAATTGTACTAGCAGAGATAGCACCGATGTCTATCTTGTCCAGCATTATTTTATACTGATTATTCTCTCGAATCTTTTTATTTTTTTCAGAGATATTTTCTTTCTCTGTCATCCAATGACGCAAAGCTTCTTCGTCTTCAGATGTATTAATTTGTAAATCTAACATGGGTAGTATGGATGTATCGGTCAATTTATTTGTTTCTAACCATTTTTCTACTGTTGCAAGTTTCCCTGCTATGGTAGATGACGTATTCGATACTTCCCTAGATGCAGCTTTGAATACTTCGAATAACTCAACGTATTTTTCTAAGTGTAGAAGATCAATAAGAAACTTCTTACGATTTGCATCTGTAGCAGTTAAGAACTGCAAACTCGCATTAGTATTTTGATATACTAGCTGCGAAAAGGTTTTAAAGTCAACTCCAAGAATCTCCTGAAGACTCTTGTAAGTATTCGTAGCCGTATGGCTAGAGATATCAGTACCGTTCTTTTCAAGTTTGACTTTGATGTTTGTTTTGCGATTAACAGTAATTTGATAACTATCGTCATCTTTAGTAAAAGACAAAGATATATTATAACCGTCATTCACATACCGATTAGGAATGTCTGCTTTTTTGATACCCTTAGAGTTCTTGTTATACAGTGCTTCCTCAATGATTAACGGGATGGACGACTTGCCCATCCCGTTAGTACCAAGGATTTGTGTAACAGTATTGTCGTCTAATTGTAACTCATTACCAGAACCATAACTAAAGCAGTTATCCCATTTCAATGTTTGTAGTGTAATCATTGTATGTTCCTATGATGTCTGGTATTTTTTCAGGATTAATTTCTAGTATGTACGTTAGGTATTCTACTAGTTCTTGTTGTATACTCATCTCTTTATCCATAATAAGAGATGCTTCTGACTTTCGTTTTACTACTTTTTTATCTAGCAGTTCTGAGTTCTTTACTCCAGCTAGATCCTGCATATCCCCTTCTACTTCATAGATCGTGTGATCAAAATCAGTAGCAGTCATATCTTCACTACTTGTAACTGTCTTACGAATTAGCTGTGGTAGGTTAAACTCTTCCCACATCCAAGTCCAGTCTTGTTCGTTGATAAGCAGATATCCTGTTTTTACTCTACTTCTATGAAAAGAAGTAGTCATTGGACTACCTGGGTATACAATATTACGTTGACAGTTGCTGTGAGCGTGTAGATCACCTGCAAATACAACAGGGAAGTCTTCAAATAAATCTAAGTCAACTTCCGGTTTAACGTGTGGTGGTATCTCCCCTCTGACATGAGTGAATAGAGGCTGACTCGTATCAAAATGATCTATACTACCTTTGCGGTGTAAGTCTGCATAAGGTAGTATACCGAAACCTAAATCATTGTCTACATAGGACACATCTACTATATGAATAAGAGGATTAATATCTCTACTAACTTGCTTTAGTTGAGTAAAGAAAGTCTTATTCTTCTTAGTAGCTTCATGGTTTCCATCATAAATAATAGTTGGAATCTTTACTCCACGAATAAACCTGAAGTAAAGCTCCAACTCTTCCATATTCGGAAGACGATCAAAGAGATCGCCTCCGATTATGTGCATATTACATTCTTTTTCTAGTTCGTAAACTTGGTTGAAGAACATTTGATAACGGTTTGTAGCCCATTTTACTGGAACATTCTTTTGCCCCAGCTTGATGTGCCAGTCTGCCGTAAAGAGAATCATCCTACATTGAACTCCGCGTCAAGAGCTTCGTCATCAGTCTCGTCACCGTGGTTACGAACTCGATCAAGCAACTCTTTCTGTGCATCAGCAGTAGGACGAGTCATTACATCATCCATAGACTTCAGGTCAGCAATAGTTGCACGCTCTTCGTCTGTAAGAGGACGAGGCTTGCACTTCAATGCTTGCAACTGATACTCTACATTGTAAGGTAATGGGCCAGTCTTTACTCGCTTGAAGCAAATATCCCAGCCAGTTTCAGGGTCTGTAGGATCGCCCAAGTCTTCTGCAGCAGTAATAATTTGCTCCCACAGCTTCTTCTTGAGGTTTACTACTTTGACTTCACCGTTGTCGATGCACTGAGTAGCATAGCTCCAGCCACATTTAAGGTCAGGATAGTACTCGCGTACCCAGTCTTTTTCTTGATTGTTGAATCGCTCAGAGTTTCTATCAAAAGACAGACACTCCATAGGAATGTTTTTACCGTTCTCGCCTTGAATCCAGTAGACATAACGTGCAAGAATGTCGCCAACTACGCGCATTTTGTTGTCACCGTCTTTGTACTGAAAAGATGAGATTGAGGATTTTTGGGCTCCGCCCGTTTGCTTATTGAATGATAATGCCATTAGTGTATAGTCTCCAGTGTGACTTCTTCATAGATCAACGTTATTTCGTCGGGTAGTACTATGAGTAGCCTGTTATCGTTTATTTCGTCTAGAGGCACAGGACAATGTAGTGCGTCTAGCGTAGTTTTTTGTGTTGCAAAATAATCCGCTGTACTTCTAAGAGAAGCCAGTGCGTAATATATGCAAAGTTCTTTTTGTGTGTACTTATAAGAATTGTAAAGAAGCATCTCTCCATGAAGGAGAAAACTATCGCCTGTAAAGTCTTTATAGGAATATTTATAGATAGGGTCATACTTGTTACGAGGGATCTGACTGTTTACCAGCATTTCCATAATCATGTTACAAGTAGCAATATTTCCTTGCGCCGTATCAAAAACCTTTTTCCAATCAAATAAGAGCACTATTATACTTCCTTTTTACCAAGTTGTCAAGAATTATTTTTTTAAAGGTACTTCATGTCCCAACCCTGCTTCATATAGAACCCAACACGATTGGAGGCTTGTTTTCGAGCCGTATTTCCTTTCAGGTGTATATCTATAATAACAGGGTCGATTTTACCTTCTTTCTTCCGAATCACTCGTCCACAAAGCTGTGTCAACAGTGGTTCATTATTTACAGGGGTTGCCAGTATGAGACAGCTAAGTGTGTCTACTGATATACCTTCTGAGAAGATAGCCTGCGTTCCGTACAGAACATTCGCATCCCCGTAGAGTATTTCATCTACAAGTGTTTCTCTATCTTCATGAGACACCTCTCCAGTAACACAGATTGATTTGTCTCCTGTAAGTTCGGAACAAGCCTTCAAAAAGCTTACTCTATCACTTACTACTAACACTTTGTGCCCCTTTGCAGCGTAGGCTGCAGCTAGGAGGGCTATTGTATGTCTGTACTCATCATCATTTGCCAGCTTTGTAACTCTGTTAGCCCAAGGGATTCTAGCTCCATCCATGAATCGTATCTCTGACGGTACAATGTGTACTGTAGGGGTCATATAGTTTTCTTTGGGTGGCTTGAAAAGAGTATTACCAAAGTAATCTCTGAATACAACGTGTTTTCCATCCTTTCTTTCTATAGTTCCCGATAACCCTATCTTATATCTACAGTAATTTGTATCTAGTATCTTACTAAAGGTCGGGCTACTAACATGGTGCATCTCATCTAGTATGACAGTGCCAAACTCTTTACGAATCTTGTCTACGTTTCGGTACAAAGTCTGAGTATTGCCAATGACGATAGGAGCATCAAGTTCAAACTTTCCACTGCCTATAATGCCAGCCTTAATTCCGTAGACTTTTTCTACTTCTTTTGCCCACTGATTACGCAGAGCTACAGTATGGGTAACGACAAGTGTTTTCTGACCAAGCTTACCAGCGATAGCTAAACCTGTAAATGTCTTACCCCAACTCACCCATGCGTTGATTATGGAGTTGTCTTCGATTGCGTCATAAACATCCTTTTGGCTCTGTCGTAACTCAAACTTAAACTCTGGAAATTCTACAGGCTTGTTTACTCGCCTATCGACTATTTCGTAATTTGATGGTATCAAATCCGTACGTCCAATAGGTAATGAGACTAGCCCGTTACGAATAATTCCCATATTCTTGATCACTTCAGGTGGGTCAAGAGGATTGTGCGTAGGAATAGTATAGGTGAGCTCTTTGTCGATTCTCTCCTGTACTTCTTCGGTACAATCCATGTATATTCTGTGACTTATGACTGCTTTCATGGATAGATCGCTCGCTGTAGAGTTTTAGCAGCCTGTACTGTCAAGTAGTTTTCGTGCACTTGCATACATATCTGCGGAATTTCCAAATCCTGTATCATAATACTAAGAATTGTATCTGCAACAACAGTCCAACGCATACTAGCAATGCCCGGCAGTGCCACAGCTCCTAGATCCATTGTAGTTATTCTGCATCTTTTTTCCATACAGTTCCAATGTAAATTATTAGCATAGTGGTTTAATGCTGCTTTCTGTGCGGCATACATATACCCTTTGGAGATATTTGGCTGAGAGGCACGAGAAGATATATTAAAAATTATCTTATTGGCATCAAACCTCCACTCCTTGAATACATACTCTAGCAACTCTACTTGCTTGAAATCAACGTGTGCATAATTGATAAAAGCGCTATAGTCGTTAATATCTACTCTGCCTTCTAGAATGTCTTCAATCCTACACGTATCAATCTCCAACAATTTGTCAAGAGATGTATAGAGTGTACTAGTTCCGGTTATTAAGGTTTTCATAGTGCTCCTTTACTAGATCAAACGAGGGTTTTCCAAACAGAGAACCGTCTACGCTACATTTATTGCAGGGAGACATAGATCTATCACCCTTCATTAGTTTTTTACGAATCTTGGTCATAGGCTTACTGAACCATACATCGTATAAAGAATCTTGTAATAAATTACCTACTACGTGTTCTCTGCCCCAATCATTACTGCAGAACAGCACATCTCCATTCCAATCGACAAACATTTTATAGAAGGGGTAGTGGCAAGGTTTACCTTGTAACGCAGTAACACTGCTTTCCTCTACTCCTACCCAGTCCATAACTCCGCTTCGATTGTTCAGAATTAAACCATGCTTCTCAAAATCACCCCAATGCATACGGTACTTGTATCTATCCTGTGGAATATCTTTCATGATTTCATCAAAGTGTTCCATCTGCTCTATACCATCATAGAGGTTAATATACAAGATGTCGAGACCCCGTAGCGAGATCAAGTCTTTTGCATACTCCCCAGTCAATCTATCCCCATTAGTGTTACACTCTATAGTAGCGTCTGGTAAATTTTCTCTAAAAGCTGATACTATTTCTGGAAACTGAGGATTGAGTAAGTTCTCTCCGAACCCGCTGAGAGATATCTTGCCTTTAAAATCATTAGAAGCAAGCTCTTCAGCAATAGTAACAGCACCTTTTACGGTCATATGAAGGTTTCGGTTAGGAAACACCTCTGGATCATGTCTAGGGCAGAATACACACGTTCTATTACACAACTCTGTAGTATTAATTTCTACAGTAAGTATAGAACGCAGAGGCGAGTCTTTGGTATTCTTTGACCAGTGTGCGGCTTCTTGGTTTCTTCTGTGTTCCAAGAAGTCGTACTGGTCTACTGCTACTGTGGGTATCTTCATAAGTCTAGTTCATTCTTTGCGATAATGTAAGTTTTTACAAATTCAGATCTGACAATATCTTCTACCTCGAACTCGATAAAAGTAAACAGATCCATGCGTTTTAGAACTTGGAAGAAGTCTTTGAGGCCGTTTGCCCTAAGATCTGCCTGTCTAAAGTCTCCGCAGAATATGATTCTACAGTTCTCGCCCATACGGGTAATAATAGAATCTAACTCATGGAAAGACATATTTTGACACTCATCAATAAGAATAACTGCATCTCTGAGTGTAATTCCTCGTATGAAAGAAGTCGTCATAAACTCTACTAAGTTTTTCTGTTTTAGTATTTCGTAGGCATCGCCTCTACCAAACAGATCATTAGCAATATCTTTATAAGGCTCTTCGTAAACAGAGGCTTTTTCCTTTTCTGTACCAGGTAAGAATCCAATGTCTCTTGTAGGTACAGCACTTCGTATAATTACTAGCTTTTGAAAGGCTCCTTTTGCCATATCATCGTATGCTAGGTACGAGGATATAAACGTCTTACCTGTTCCTGCAAGTCCATGCAGTACGAGGTGTTTGTTAGATTCAAATGCTTTTAGCTGGTTACGTGTTAAAGGTTCTATTTCTTGCAGTTCAAAGTTGACTCCTGCAAGAGTTTTTCTTCGTTTTCCCATATTATACTTTCTTTCTGGTATCTTTGAGTTTCGTTTCCGAATACTCGTAAAGCACCCACGGAAGTCCATGTAAGTGCAGAACCCCTGCCCAAAGCATTCCATCTTCAGGAGGGCGTGGAACGGTAAAAGGAGTGTTATGTCCTTGTACCTTTATAAGTGTAGCTGTATCTTTTAGCTGCACCTCTTTAATTCTTAAATATTTTAACTGTGCAAATCGTGTCTTTTCGTACACAAAAGGTCTTCCTAGGTTGTCTATAAAGTACTTAGTTTTTTGTTTTAGTATACCGTTGTACGAAGCGATCATCTTTTTTAAGGGAAGAATATTCTTATGAGCTGTTTGCATACGCCTAGCACCAAGAGTTCTGCCCTCTTTATTTGTGTCATCCACTATCTTATCGCTAAGAAAAAGGAGTCCATCGTGCAACTCCCAATTTCCTGAAGGCAATAAAAATACAGGGTACTCTACACTTGTGCGTAGATTACGATATGTGATCACCATACATTTTCTCGAATTTTCCGCCTGAGTAGTCTTGGTGAACAATCTCAAAGTCACAACCTACAGGAGCTCCTGGTATAGAAATACCTCTGTCCATCTGTATAAACTTGGCTAACTGCTCCATGTACTCCTCTACTTCATCATCTGGCACTTCTGCTAGAATGGAATCGTGTACGAGTGCGAAGATGCGAGCCTTCTTACCTGTAGACTTAATCCACTCGCTCATATCAATAGCACCTAAGAGGTTAATATCAGAAGCAGCAGACTGCACCAGAAAATTAAGACCAGACCTAACGCTATGGCTCTGGATGCCTTTGTCTGTCGATGCGACATTTGGTAATCTCCTTTTTCTTCCGAAGAAGCTATAAATGAAACCATTTTGCTGAATGAACTTCTGGTTCTCTTCAATCCATGATTTTAACTTGTGAAACTCTTTGAAATAGTCGTCAATGACTTCCTGAGCTTCGTTTCTAGTGAAAGGTTTACCACTGTCTTTTGTGACTTGCTCACTAATCTTGTTTGCGCCAGCACCATACATGATACCAAAGGTTACGGCTTTAGCCGCCTGACGTTGCATACTGTATAATTCTGCTACTTCACCTACTTCGCAAGGTAGCTTAAATACTTTGTGGGCAATCGCACTGTGGAAGTTGCCTCCAGACTTGAACACATCCATAAGTGCTTTGTCTTTTGCGAGTACAGCAGCGACATATACCTCTGCTGTGGTCAAATCCATTGCTACAATTTTGTGTCCCTCAGCTGCCTTAATACATCCTTTAACAATGGGATTGTCTCTTGGTAGTTGCTGCATATTAAGCTTACCGCTAGAGCTAAGCCTGCCAGAAGTTGTACCATGAAGGTTAAAACCAGTACGTAGTCTACTATCGCGATCCAACTGTGGGAAGATTTTGTCCAAATAAGTATTTTTAATTTTGGATTTTTGTCTGATAGCAAGGATAAGTCCGGGGACATCGGATTGCCTTGCCAATTCTCCAAGTACTTCCGCGTCTGTGCTGTTCGCTCCAGTGCCTGTTTTCTTTCCAGTAGGAGTGAGACCAATAAAGTCGAAAAGAAGACTACGAAGCTGAACAGTACTGTTAGGATTAAAATCTTTTCCATTAATTTGCTCAAATTTACTAATAGCGGGATGCTTATACAACTCTGCTACTGCTTCATCAATCTCATCCTGCATAAGAGACTGTGACTTGAGCAAACGCTGCTTATCAAAAGGTACGCCGTTATCTTGGATGTCCGTTAGAAAACGGCAACCGGGGATTAGTATGTTATCGTACACTTTTGCTAGGCGTTTATTCTGCTTAATCTTTACAAACTTTTCGTAGATCAGAAAAGTACAGGCAGCATCCATACCAGCGTATAGTTTCATTACATCAAAGGGAATATCTCCCCAGTTGAAGTCGTTTTTGAGAATACCATTTTGTTTACGATAGTTATCTATCCACTGGTACATGGGCTTCTCATAGTCACCATAGATAGTATACTTCATAGATAACTGCTTTAGACCGTGAGTACCAGGGTTCTCATCAATCAAGTAGTGTAGAAGCATTGTATCTTCGAAGCTAGGGAAGCTGAAGTTAAAATGATACTCAAAGAATGCCATATCGAACTTGGCATTGTGGAATATTACTGTTTTCTTATCGAACAGCTCTTGCAACAGTTGTTCTGTCTCTTCATCAAAACACTCGGTGTCTATGTATGCACCGCGATCAGCTTCATAACTAAGACTAATGCCAAGCATATGGCCGTCACGTGGATAAAGTCCGGTTGTTTCCGAGTCAAGAGCAACGTAAGGAAGAGGGGCGTCAATAGCAGCACGTATAAAAGCATTGGCTTCCTCCGTATCTTGAATACCCCAAGCATTGTATGTAGTAATTACCGTGTCTTGCTTATCACCAGTAATGTACTCTATGATACTTTTCTTGGAGTCATCCCATGTGCGTTGTGCTTCGGGCTTGAATGCGAGCATGGCAGGGTTAATGACAGGCAGGAACTTCTCTTCGACTTTCTTGCCAGAGTATTCTGTGACCGAATTCACAGACGTAAAGTACTTAAGTGCGTCACTACCTACGACAATAATCCAGTCGTATGCGTCAATATCAATCTCGATATCGCAATCTCTTTTGAGTACTTTTTTAAGGTAGGGGTCAGAACAGAGCTGATATTGATCAAACTCGAACTCATCATCAAACTCCCTCTTGAAATTTGTCTTACTTGGTTTAGTTTCTACTAATGCAACTTTAGGCATATAATTTTCTCTTTAGTGTTTGTACTGATTTTAAGGGTAGCGCACCTGGATCTGTGTCCTTGAGAGCTACATTTCTTGATAGCAAGCCTACTCGCTCTGCCATCTCTTTTACTATCTTTGCAGCATTCTGACCTGCATCGTCTCCATCAAAGAAGATAATTACTTCCTCTACACCTTGTATAGAAAGCATACGTAGTTTATCTTCATTGATGTTCTTTGTTCCAAAGCAACATACTGCATTGTCTAATCCTTTATCATGCAGATTGACCATATCGTAGATACCTTCTACCAATATGACAGAACCTTGTATAGGATCTACTGGAGGATATAAAGGCATCTTCGCACCCGCAGGCGAGATCATGTACTTAGGTGTGCCTCCTGTAGTGTGACGACCATTAAATGCTACAATTCGACCTGATATATCTCGTACTGGAAATACAATACGACCGATATGGTCAGGATCATGGTGTTGAAAAGCTTCAAACTTCTTGTATGTCTCAGGTTTGATTTCTCTCCAAGTACCTGTGTAGGGTATAATATTTTTGGGAAAAGACAAACCAACCGACTCAGACCTCTTCTCTCTAATTTTCTTTTTTAGTAATTCTCGTCTTAGTTGTAGCTGGTTTGCCTTTTCGCCAAAATGGGTAAAAATGTTTCCTTTATAACCACAGGAAAAGCACTGGAATACTCCAGTAATCTTATCAATCCGCATACTAGGATTTCTATCCGCGTGCTCAGGATTGAGACAGCTAACGATAGCGTCAGCGCCTTTGGGTATAAAATAAACATCTTTTGAGGTTAGTAGTTCTTCTACTGTCAACGTCCAATATCCTTAATGTTTTCTGTACTGATTACTTGATAAGCACCTTTGTTATAGGCAGGTGCAATTGTATAGGTACTAGCTAACTTTGGTTTTTCTACTAACTCTGTATTATGGCCGCCCTGATCGCAAGACTTATACTGCGGAGTCTCTCTACGATAAGTAGTAGTTTCTTCTAGGGGCTGAAATTTAGGTGTATAACGCTTAGACTTGGGCAAAGGCTTTCGCTTTCTACCTGAGCTAGTGTGTCGTAAACTACCGAATGTAAGTGCCATATGCTTTATCCCCTTTTAAGTATCCGTATATTATACGCAAAAGAAGATAAAAAGTCAAGAAATATTTTTAAAGATCATCAATATCTTCGCCAGTCTTGTGCGAGGAATCGTCTTTCTCTTGAGGAGTCATTGCAGTCTCTGGGCCGATCTTTAGGCTGTCCCAATCTACTTTAGAGCTGAAGGAGTTCATAGAAGCTGAACGCATTTTTACACAGTTAAATGTAATGCACTCGTCCTCATGATCCCAAGTCTCCAAAGCATAAGCGGCATCTGCCGCATCAAGAATACCTTTAGCGAATCGTGCTTCACCAGTTGCGTCTGTTTGGTAGGGAGATATTACAGTACAGTCATACTCTTGTGCCATTGACTTCAATGCTTTACTTACTTCGATCTGTTCAGTCCAATCGTACTGACCTCCACGAGAAGGTAGACTCGACCGCTTTACCTGATTAATATAGTCAACAATAATGACGCCAACATTCAAGGGCTTAACTTTTTTGTCAAGCTCTGCACGAATCTTGGAGAGAGTGAGAGATGCATCATACACTACGTCCAACTGCTGAGTCGGGAGAAGCTCGCAGGTGTTTTTTAGTGATGTATGCAACTTCTCAAAGTCACGGTGTTGTCTATACTCCTTCAAGCGGTCTTGTCCATCAACATAGCGACCTGCCCACCACGTAGCTACTTTCTCCCACTCGGTAACACTCAGATTCTGAGTACGGAGGCGAGAAAAAGGAACTTCTGTAGCGATAGAACAGCATCGTTGGAGGATCGACCGGCTATCCATCTCAATAGTGAAATACATAGCCGATCTACCTGAAGCGTAAACACTGGTTGCAATGTTTGCACAAATGACAGATTTACCAGCACCCCGTTTACCACCGAACATAACAAGATCTCTAGGAGAGAACTTTATGTCGTGGTCGTACTCTTCATTGAGTCCGAGGGCCATATACCTGGCTAAATCTTCTTCTGGCTCAAACAAGTCAATACGTTGCATACTTTCTTGTGGGTCTTCGAGATCAACCTTATCTTCAACGTCTAGGACGATCTGATGTAGGTGGTTTACTGATTCCTGAGCATTCTCAAATGCAACAGAGTTTTCAATATAATCTTCGAGTGAGTCCAGAATTTCTTTTTGAGTGTATTCGTTCTTCAGATACTCAAGAAGCATCTGAGGGTCTGCATCGACCTCGACTGCTTCTACTGCGTAGAGTTTCTCTCGAGTAGCTGAATCACGAATCTCAAACTTTAGATCTTCAATCGTAGGCATTCTATGGAACTCTTCACAATGCTTATCAATAATCTTATACAGACTATGATACTCAGTTGCAAAGTATTGCTTATGCGCTACACTCCAGGTCTGAAAGTCCTGTAGTGTAAGCACTTGCTTAATAAGCGCACTAGCGATGTTCAATTGAAAGTCTCCCGATTTCAAATCTAAAATGTAGGGTAGACCCCGAAGAGCCTACCCTTGTGTGTAACTAAGAAGGATTAAGCTGAAGCTTTTTCTTTCTTAGAAGCGCCATCATAGTCAGCGGCTGAAAGGCCACGACGGGTGAGCATAGTCTTAACGCCACGGGCGGTCTTACCAATTTGCTCTGCGATAGCTTCGACAGTCTGGCTACCAATGTCAGCGATGTCAGCCAAAGGATCTTCCTTAGAAGCGCCTTTAGTAACTTCCTGCTTAGGGATAGCGTCAATGTCGCCTGAACGGAGCAAGCTAAGAGCTTTACCACGTACAGAGTTTACTGAACGGTCAAGTGCATCAGCGATAGCTTCTACGAAAGCACCATCATTGACCATGCCAATGAAAGTAACTTCTTCGTCAGCTGAGTAAGTGCGAACAGACTCAACTTTAGGAGCTGGCTTAACATGGCCAGTCAGTTCCATAGACAAAATCTTGCCTTGGATTGACTTAGCTGAGAATGCGCCATCTTCAAAGTGAGAAGCGATTTCAGCATAAGTGTAAGTGCCGCTGTTGTCAGAGACAAAAGCTGCAAGGGTAGCTTCTTGAGCATCAGTAAATGCGCGTGAAGCACTGGCAGAAGCCAGCTCTACATCGTGACCCATCTTGCGCAATTTGCTAGAGATAGAACGGGTAGAGGTTTCAAGGTTTACTGCTGCTTCTGCAACAGTAGCTTGGGATACGGGGCTTTCGCCACCGACAAAATCAGTAAGAGCGGTAGTACGCTCGTCAGTCCACTTGGGTAGTGCCATTTTATTATTCTCCAATAAAATCTAAAAGGTTAGTTATGATTTGAACGCCAGCATCTCTGGCCTTCTTAGTTTTCGCAGATTCAACTCCGCTTTCGTTTACTAGGATGGTGACATCCTTAGTCAAGCTCGTCTTGACCGCATAACCAAGCTCTTGTAGTTTGTTATGAGCCTCGGCTTTCGTTTTGTAACTGGTAAGTTTACCACTAATACAAACCGTGCCGTGGGTTATGTTTGTTGTTTGAGTCTTCTCAAACTTGAAGCTAAAAGGTAATAATGATACTTGGTAATATTCATTCTCAAGCCATTCACACAAATTAGCAGTAGACTTCTCACCAAGTCCAGCCTGTCGGCACATATCGTAGTCTATATCTTCGATGTCTTCGCAGACTTTGGATAGTTTTTCCGATGCTGATTTACCAATGAGAGGTATACTAAATGCAGGCAACAACACGTTAAGTGGAGCACCGCGAGAGCGTTGCAACTCATCTACTAACTTTACAGCAAGTCGCTCTGAGCCTAGTGACTCGGCGATGTCTTCTACGCTTCTATCATAAAGTTCCTCTAGGGAGACAATATCTAGTTTAGCAATAGTAGCAGGGCCAAGACCTTTGATCTTCAAAGTCTTTGCAAAGTGTTCGATAAGTTTTGCAACTTTCTCACCACAAAGTGGATTTTTACAATACAGAAGATGATTCACACTTTCTAACACCGAACTACAGCTAGGGCAGTTTGTTGGGGCTTCGATAATGGTCATCGTGATTCCTCTGAAATTGAAATAGTATTATACGGACTTTTAAGGTTTCTGTCAAGAATTATTTTTTTGCAGGTAGCAATCAATCTAATCTCCTAACAATCCGAGGTATGATCTCGCCAGAGCGGATAACCTCTACCTTACAACCTATCTCAAGATCAAGGTCGCGTATGTACTCAATATTGTGCAGAGTTGCTCTAGCAACTGTAGCTTCACCTATAACACAAGGTTCTAAGATAGCTACTGGACTAACAACTCCACTCTTACCCAACTGCCATACTACATCCAACAGCGTGGTCTCCACTCCCGCGACCTGCTCTTTCAGAGCAAAGGCACCTCGTGGGTGTTTAGCGGTGTAACCTAACGCATCGAATTTTGCATTTGACTTGAGACGATATACTTTGCCATCCTGAGGATAGGCATCTGCTTTAAAGCGAGTAACCACATTTAGACCCATCTTATGTAGTAGCTCAAGGCCACAAGCATAATTAGCAGTCCAACTTGGTGTAACATCGTATGCTACAAATACTAACGGGCGTTTCTTGAACTCTTCTAGACCCGAAGATCCTTTAAGTCCGAGCGACCCCGAAGCGAAATTACGAGAGTTAGGTACACTACTTGGAGCAACAACTTCGCCAGTAATCTGCATGAGTCCAGTATCATTGCACTCATTAGGGACTAACTGACGCATCTTATCTGTAATGTCACGACCCTGAAGACCGTCCCCACGAGTGAGAGCGAGTTCAAGATTGCCGTCAACATATAGAAGAGACACTGCTGCACCATCCAACTTAGGGGTAACAATACATTCATCAATAGGCAGAGGAGCATCGTTGAGGTCAAAGCACTTCTGAAGAGAGTACATCTGGTACGCGTGCTTTACAGCATCTGTAACAGTGTAGCCCACTTTAGTATAGTTGTGCTTGTCTGCTAGAAGGTCAAACTCCGCATCAGAGATAGCGGGGGTACCTTCGTAGTACAACTGGCTCATCTTGTCTAAAAAGCTCTGCATGGTATTCTCCTAAATAAGAAAGTATATTATACGGAACTTTAGCAAGATTGTCAAGAACTATTTATACATATCCTGAATTAGATCTGAAAAGTGTTCTTCAATCAAACTTTTAGACTCTGCTAGAGACAGTATCTCTATCAAGCCTGCAAACATCTCTCTTGAGTTAGAAAGATCAAGAGGCATTGCTACTCCTTCGGGTGTTGGTTTCCATTCTTCTTCGAAGTCCATATAGTATTTACGCAGGTGCATATATTCTACGCCTCGAAAAGTATTGATGGTAAGTCTTATCTGTATTTCTTTTACTTCATCATAATGTATAACACGAGAGTATGCTTCAGGAGCCTGGTATAAGTCCATTACTTTCTACCCTCATTCTTGAGAATAGATGATAATGGCACTACACTAGACACATTCGCAGGTCTGAGTAATCGGTATGAATCGGTATCCCAACAGAAGAAAAGAAGAGTGTCGTCAGTTTCCTTGGCTCTATTCTTCTTTTTCCGAATATAGGGAGTTGTGAAGTCCAAAGTACAAACATTGTACTTTAACTTTTTGGAGTGCTCACTACGATAAGTAATAACGGCATCCCCATAGTCGCGCACTAAATGTGCCAGTTCTTGCTTTTTCACTATAGCTCCTTGGTAGTATTTCAGCAATCATTATTGTGAATCTACTTACTGCAAGGTCTATATTTTAGATACAAAAATACCCCGCTAGACGAATCTAGCAGGGTATTAAACTTATGCTTCGTTGATAGCGACTAAAATCGAAGTAAAGTATTGAGATGCTTTACCAGTAAGTTTGGCAATGATCTCTTCATCTACAGGCTGTCCTGCATCGCTAAGAGCCGCAATGAGCGCCTCAGCAGCAGCAGCTTTAGATACTCGCGTACTTGCTGTGCCTGTAGATCCACCACTAGATTTAGCGGCAGGTGTTTTCTTAACATAAACGCCAGCTTTTGTTAAGATCATCCGAACACCGTTAGGTGACTCGTCTAATTCTTCTGCAATGTCTTTTACAATCTCCATAGATGTTTCTGGAGTTGGTTCTGCTTCTTCATACAGACTTACTGCCTGTGCTTTCTTATCGTCATCCCAAGCCACTTTGCGTGTCCTCTTGTTAGGGTTTTTGTTACCTGGGCAGTCGCCCAGACTTTGTAGTTGTTGAGTATAGAATCGGTCGCCCAATGTTATTCTCCTTAATTTGAAAAGATATTATACGGCAATTTTAACATCTTTGTCAAGAATTATTTTTTACAACCTCTCTAAATTTACTCCGTAAGCCCGCAAATGTTCTAGCTTACATAACTCATAAGCTGGGGCGTATGCGGAAAACCCGCCCTGTGTTACGTTTGAAAAGAAGTTATCATCATCTTGTACCTTCTGTCGAACGTACACTGAGTATGCAGGACAGCCATACTTCTTCTCATAGTCAACCATACCCATACCTTTCTTATTAGCAAGATACTCAGGTGTTAGTCTGTGTTTTACTTCTACAGCCGCATGATAAGTAGCAGACCATGCAATCTCACCCTCTGCAAAGTCGTCAGACATACACTCATCAGGATAGTAGTGTGCGGTTAGTCTTTCGTCTTTTCCTGCGGGTCTTTGCGGGACTCCAACTCTTTCAAGAAGAGATCGTACAAAGGAAGCACTCCTGAAGAGGAGCTTTGAGATATCTGTAATAGTATCTCCTCCGAGGTAGTTTTCGCACGCAAGAGCGATTTCTGCATCACTCGCAGGACGGCCTCGTAGACCTTGTTTACGCTTTTTAACATATGCTTTCGTCTCCTCATAATCCTCGATAATCTTAGTTAGCCTAGTTGTGTTGTAGGCTATGTTAAGAATATCACAGGCTTCCTTTTTTGTTATAGCTTTCTCCGAAGAACTGGGGTTTAGCAGCATAATAACTTTCTGGATGTTTGCTGGTGATAGGTTTTCGTAACTCTTCTTCTTTACTCTCTTCTGTGCCATTCTCTAACTCCAATTCTAGTTTAAACATCAAGCAACAAATAGCGTGTGCTAGATGGGATAAATTTGTTTCTGGATCTTCTAGTTCTCCATCCAGATGGGAGAATATGTGCCGAAGTGCACCACCACTGTATCTCTTCTGTGCATCCTCTAACTTACGCCAGTTTTCTTCATCGTACTTGGCCGCACCAAATGTCAATACTTTAGCTACTTCTACTGTAGCTTTGGGAGGCAGAAGATACATCTTAGGTTTTTCACTATCAAACTTTCTACCAGCCTCTTCCCATATAGGAAACTCCCCGCTAGGGGCTGTATTCACCATACCCTTTAGGTCTTTAATCTCCATGTACGAACTCCTGTATCATAGGGAAGAAAGGTTCGATTTCATTTGCACACTGCTTTGCAATATCCATATGTTCTTTCTGAGTACCAGGAGTAGTTCGTACATCAATGTAGTGAATCCAAGAACGTATTGTGCCCTGCATATACAGACGAGTCTTTGTTAGACCTTCTGGCAGTACACTTCGTGCCTGCTCTTTAGCAATACCATGTTCTAGTGCCCACTTGTATACACCCGAAGCGCAGTCAATTACTTTCTTCTGCTGGGCAACCCAATGTCTGTGTAGCAGTTCGTCTTCACTTTCAATACTGTTCTGACGATTCTTAGTATCCTGCATACGCGTCTCTCGTAGTTCGAAAGGCCAGCTATCCAAAGCACTAGGATCTGCATAGCGTTGGCTAAACTCCTGAAAGGCAAAGCTACGATGGCGTACTATCTGGTGAGCAATATCACGAGTAGTGTTGATCTCAAGTGCAACACTCGCCATCTCAAAAGGAGACCAGTGTTTATGTTTAATGAGATACCGAATTAGCTTCTCATTTGTATCTGTATTATTCTGATTACTAGGGTTAGATACTCTAGCCATATACGCAATATCATATAAGATATTAGGCGAAGATGTCGATATAAGTTTTACGTTGCTCATTTGGCGGTGATCCTTTTGTCGTAGTCTGCATAGTCCTCGTTCCACCAGTCAGGTTTTGACCTATGCGACCACACGGCAAAGGTGGCTTTATCAAGGTGGTAGTAGTCCCGGTAAGATTGTATAGGGTTGTCGTAGTCTTTAAGTTCATCAGGCATTGCTAGTCCGAATTCTGTGAAGCCGAGTCTTGGCATATTTTTTGGCTCTGGTAGCTTGTTAACCACTTCCACAATCGACTTGTGTTGTTTCGCATAGCGATAATGATATTCGTCATTAAGAGCGTTACCATAACAGTGTGTCCATTCATAATTGTCTAGCGATGAGCGTACCCAGATAGTGCAAGGGTGGTTATACATCATCGGTAGGTATGGGGTTAGAGGTCGTTCTTCCAGAGGAAGATGTTTAATGTCTTTCTTGAGAGCATTGAGATGATCTCGCTCTTCTTTGTTGAGAGCACGCGGTACAAAACCTAGATGTTCGTCAACCCAGATAGCAGTACACATTAGCTGTGCTACTTCTAGGGGCATCTTTACAATATGTTTGTCTACGTGATACTCTGCACACTTGTCGAGGTCATCGTCAAGATAAAATAAATTCATGGTACTCTCCGTAAAATAGAAATGATATTATACTAGATTTGGGAAATGCTGTCAAGAATTATTCTTCGGTTGGTAAGAGTACTGGTTCTTCCCAGAAGTTGATAGCGATACTTTTTCGAATACCTGTTGAAACAGAGGTGATGCCGTGTGGCTTGTCTGACTGGAAAAGTACGATTCTGTTGCCTATAGGCTCTATTATCTTACAGGTTTCTTCGTCCTCTTCCCATACACGGAGATCTCCTCCTGTCACATCTTCGTTTCCAAAGTATATTACTGCTCCAAAGAGAGGATGTCTTACCTCGTCCGTTGTCTCATAGCGGAGTATGTCAAAATCTGAGTGAATATCGAGAGCATACTCAGGATCTTCCGAAACTGAGTGCTGTGTTGTAACTGTAGGCCAGTACTCAAACCCCGCAGCGCGTTCAAAGGGATACTCTTTTCGTATTGCAGGATGCTTCATCATCAGCTCAACTAAGTACTCTCCTATTCCATTGGTACGTTCTGAACCTCCGAAGAGTGCGTCATTCCAATAGAAGCATTTTCGCTCCCAGAAAGGAGAGTTTGTGATTCCTTTAAGTGTACCACTGTCTGCAATAAAATTATCAAATACTAGCACTAGTCTATCCTGTTTCGTCCACGAGTCCAAAGGCATAAAGCGTCTTGAAAGAGAGAAGGGCCTGCATCTAAGTCTCCTCCGTGCCACTTCACATTTCCATCAGTTATAAACTCTTTATAGAGGCGTATTTCTGCTGCCGTATCGTGGGCAGGATGGGTTCCGTCCTCGACTTGATAGTCTGCGTCTACGTGCTCTGGACGCAATATAGGAAGGTGCCAACTAGCGGTGTGCTGATCTCCTGCAGGAGTATCGTTGCTAACTGTTGCTCTAAATTTAATTACTTTCTGGAAGGCATCGAAGTTCTTGAACGTCAAAGTGTTCCAGGTGTTGCAAACATTAACAAACCAGTGCCCAGTTATAGCACCAGCAGACAGTCTTTTATCTGCCCCAACATTGTTAGCTTCAGCGATGGCTTCTATCTCCGGCTCGGTATACATAGATAGGTGAGGGATTAGAGGTCTTCCTATGGCTGGATTGTATAGGGACTCGTTGAAAAGAACTTTAGTATTTCTATTTACAAACTTTGCAGTTTTAATACGAAGCTGTCCTGTGACCCATATGTCTGTTCTAGCGCCTATCTTATCGGATATAATGCCGTCTGTGAGTCCCTTACCGAAGCGCACTACAACATCGTGCCCATCAATCCAGTCTCCGTGGTTTAGCTCTAAAGAATCTAAGCTATTGCCTACTAGAATAACATTCTTACCCCGTATAAACTCCTTCATCTCATCTAAGGTCATTGTAGTCCTCCGCGAACTCGTCATGGGCATAATCTGTATAGATTGGTGTCCCGTCTGTAAAGTGTACTGCTACTGGATCTTTATTAAAGTTGTAGTAGCCTACTAAATAATTATAGGACTCGTCAAGCCTGCCTATGTCGCTTGCCCACTCGAATCTGTGTAACCACTGAGGGGTCTGTTTGTTTACTGCATCTAGTGTAAGCACTGAGCAATCTTCATGATCACAATTGAACACCATCATAGAACTCCACCATTTACGTGGATACCATTCATTCTTATGTGCTAGAAACTTGTGGTCTTCTCGTACCTGCTTTACAAGATGTTTTACTACTGTTACAGGAGCGTCCCCTAGAAGAGGGAGCATTGACTCAGGGTCTTTACGCCACACAAAGTCACTATCACAGAACATGGCCGTGCCTTTATAACCACACAAATAAGGCACTAGAAAGCGAGTGTAAGTAAACTCGGTAGAGCCGTCCTCTTTCTTTCTTTTGTATCCGTGATCTCTCTGAAGATCCTTCTTATCTAGCAACGTGACTTGGTGTCCGAATCTCTCAATAGACCGGACACATACGTCTGTATTCTCTGGTTGTGTGGAATCGTGTCCTACAAATATTCTCACTCTTCGTCCTTATATGTTTGCAGTTCGCCTTTCTTCTTGGCTTCGCGTTTTCTATCCTTGAATACTTTAGACTTATTGTACCTTCGCTGGAACTTCGCTACTGGATTCTTCTTTTTCATTAGTAGTCACCTCTCTATAGTATACAATTACTTCACCTAACTGGCTAATGTATCTTTTAATTTCTTGCGTATTATAAGCCATTAGCTCATAATCTGCAACTGTCATTGCGACAAACACGAGGTCTCCCCCATGTTTCTTTTTAATATCTTCCTCGAACTTGTCCATGTATGTACGATCTTCTTTCGGTATCTTACGATCCGAAACTACGTACCACTTGGGTTCTTTGAGGTTTAATGGTCGAGGCATAGTTGGCTGTACGATATCTATCTGTATAGGCTTACTAATAACCTCTACCTCTCTCGGAGGCATCTGTAGCAAACTACAACCACTAAGGGTTAGGATTGCTAATGCGATTACTGACTTCTTCAATTGCATCAAATACCTCCTTTGTTCTAGCATTTGCTTGATTTTGTATCTGTCCTGGTCTTGCACTGGCTATCTTCGCAAGGTTGTGTCTACGAAAAATATCTAGGTATTCAGACATCTCAGCTTCATACTGCTGATTCTGTTGTTGCAGTGCAGCACTAGCTTTTGCTGTCTTCTCTGCATTCAGTGTGATTGCGGCTATTGTAGCCTTCTGCTCTTGATCCCGCAGGTCTTGGGCAATGATCACTGCTGTCTGTTCTTCTAATTTATTTTTCATAGGCACAACAGCGAATTGGTAGTACAGAAAACCTGCACTACCCATCGCTGCTATGATTCCCATCAATAGTTTAGACATTTTCCATTCTAACCATAAGTCTTTCTGCTCGATTCCCTACTTGTTTCCACCATAGTGAATCTCTGCCTTCAAGTCCTGCTGTCTTCCAGTCTCCTGCATCAACAGCTTTCTTAAAGTTTTTAAACTTACTAAGACGGGGTCGACCAAGATTAAACATCATGTTGACGAGTATCTCTTGGACTTCCCCTGGATAAGTTTCCCACATATCAAAGAGAACTTTGCACTCCCCAATAGCAATGTCAAGATCAGCTTGGAAGGCTTCTGTGACCCTCTCTTCGCTAACAGGTGTTCCAACGTCACATCCTTGCTCTGGATCTTTATCCGTGATTAAGTGCCCGATACCAAAGGTAGCGTAGCCTAAATGATCAAGATATATTTCGTTTACTATTCCTTCATCTACTGCTAATTGTTTTTGTACTTGTTCTCTATTCATGTTCTACTCCTTAGTATTACATTCCTGCACTGGCGTATATTGTTATAAACGGCAAGGCTAAACAACTGACTGCTGTAACCACTGCGCATACTACGCAAGCGGCCTCGTCTCTCTTTCTCACTTTCGTTCTCCATAGAACTTGGGCAATAGCCCCTGTGTAGGCTACTCCGTGGTGAGCCTACTTTACCTATACCAAGTCTTTAAGGTCTTGATACCCACCTATATGCTCCCCGTCCAATACAATCTGAGGAACCGTCTTCGCGTAGATAAACTTAGCTTGAAACTCTTCTACGCTATAATCAGTGCCTAACTTCAGCACTGACATCTCCATCTTTTTACTTTTCGCAAGTGCGACCGCCATGTCACAGTAAACACAGCCATCTCTACTATAAATTATTATTTTTTGCATACGATTGCCCTAACTTCGTTCTTCGTCCACTGCATACTTTCTATACTGAAGTAGACTCCTAGAGTTTCTTTCCACCACTCTTTGTCTTCTATTATAAGGTGTGCATTGCGTCCATCACTAAGTATAGACATTGCCTCCATAGTACTTATAACAAAATAACCGCACTTCAACATACAATCGCTCATATGTTGTAGTACGTTCTGTAGTAATTCTGGTTCGATATGCTCTAGTACATCAGTACAAACTATCATATCGGCAGGTTGTGGTAGCCCTGACTTGCTTTCTATCGCTGGGTCATACTCATAGAATAACAACTGTCCTGGGTACTTCATATGAAAATGTCTCTTGAGACAGTCTCTATGATTACTACTTCCGTAGTCTAACGCGGTGGCACACTTGTACGTCTTTGATACTTCTAGTATATCTGCTGCGTGCTTACGTCCTGTGCCACCCCATAGTCTATCATCATGAAGCTCTATCAGTTGTTCTTTATAACTATCAGTTATTAATAAGTCCAAGATCAAATCCTCGTCTTACAAGCTCGTTACGGTACTTTTGCTTGTGTTTAGGCTTCGTGTTGTTGTTTAGTACTGCTTCTACTATTGTATCTGTAGAAGTTGCGTGTAAGTAGTGATGTACTGTCTTGTACTTCTTTGCATCACGGTTTAATAAGATTTTTGATGATTCTTTAAACTTTGCTGGCATTTTGCTTCTCCGCTTGATATTCTAATTTAAGGTTGTTATAACACTTCTCTGCAACATTTCTATCGCGTGTACGCATATACAGAGTGTATTTATCTTCTACTTTGTAGATAGGGTCTGTAACGACTCCGTCATATTCTACGTTTATTACTAGCTTATTCATCTACTTCTAACATACCCTCGTCTACTAGATGCTCTATAGTTGTTTCTATACCTTCCTGTTTTCCTAGTGCGTGACAGGTATACCCACATCCTATCATGCAAAATATAAACACGGCATACTCTAACATATATTCTCTCCGTCTTGTGGATTGGTTTCTCCATTTCAGAATAACTATTATACGCATGAATAAGGATACAGTCAAGAAATATCTTTGTAATGCCGAATAAAGTTCTGTTTTCTTTTAGGGGAATTATACCCAATATTATGTAGAATGTCAAGAAGAATTTTTTAGCGACCCCAAAAAAATTTCTTGACAACCAACCCGCTTTCGGATATAATACTCCCATGAAAAAATATAAAAGAAAGCCTTGGACTGATGAGGAGCGCAAAACTCTTGCTGCTCACTACTTCTACCAAGATATTGAAGCAATGATGTATATGTTACCCGATCGAACAGAGCAGTCTATTCGTAATCAGGTTGCATATCTAAGAAAAAGAGGATACAGGTTTAAAAAATAATGGGTCTATTAGAATGGGGATTAATTATTTCCTTGCTTGCAATCTGGCTACTGCTAGAGAAGGAGGGAGACGAATGAAGGTTAAAGTACGAAACGGTAACGTAGAGCAAGCTCTGCGTGTATTTCGCAAAAAGGTAACAGAGAGTAATGTACTGTTTGACTATAAAGAGAATCAGTACCACGAGAAGAAAACTACTAAACGCCAGCGTAAACAAGCTGCGGCAAAACAGAGAGAGCGTAAACGACAATGCAAGGATATAAAGTATTAAAGAACGTAATCCCTTCTACCTACTTAAAAGTAGCGCAGAAAGAAACTCTACGCCTGAAGACCTGGCTACTTGAGAACAATTTGGTCGGAACCCGTAGCGAGTTAGGCACAGGTACTTACTGGAGAGGCATAGAGACAGCGAGTAGACTTAGCAGACCTTTAAAACAAATGTACGAAAGCCCCTTCATGCTAGAACTAGCAAGAGAAGAACTAGGCGATACATTTTATATGTATAACGATCAAGTCGTAGTAAAGATGCCAAAAGAGCAGTTTGCTTTCGAGCCTCATCGAGACAATCAGTATGGACAAGATCCTACGGGTAAGTTTAAGACTCTTAACTTTACTTGGATACTAGACGATCAGAAAGATATAAGGGTAATGGATGGTATGGTTTGGATACAGCCAGAACTAGAAGCTGGAGACATTCTTATCCTAGACGGTAATCAGATACACTGCTCCGGCTATAACAATACCGAGAAACCTAGGCGTAACTGGTGTTGCGTTTATTCTAAAGAAAAGCCTAATTATATGGACTTTTACTCTGAGAAAGTCTCTTTTATTTCTTGACAACTTACCCAAACGGGCGTATAATATCTATATTGACTTGGAGAAATAAATGATTAACGTGTATACTGAAGGCAAAAATGCAGATAGATTCCACTCTTTTATTGATGAGTGCGTTGTAGCACTGTTCCCAGCAGAGTCGGAATATACTATCTGGGTAGAGCTAAAAAAGTTTGTTGATGAAGGCGAAGAGATTGGCACTCATGCAGGTCTTTGTGTCGGAGATGATATTGAATCAGTAGTTAGTGTGGCAACTCACTGGATGTTTGAAGGTGAGGAAGAGATTGCTTACGAAGATCACGAGATTGCTAGTAACATTGCACACGAACTTACTCACGCTAAACAATTTTGTAGAGGTCAGATCAACATGATTGACCACGTTTGGAAACATAACGAAGTAACTCTTGACTGTGAAGGTCTTGAATACATGGAGACCCCGTGGGAAGTTGAAGCCTACGCCTACGAAGAGATACTCACAGACCTATTATGGGAGAATGTATAATGATTGATATTATAATTGGCATAGCTTTTTGTATAGTCTTTGGTCTTGTAGCAACCGGAATAGTTCTACAGACTAGAGACGAGCAGTACGAGTACGAAGCAAGAAGAGATTACGATAAAATGAAAAAAGAGGTAGAGAAGAATGATTCATCCCGCATTGGATAAACCGTACATACAATTAATTTGTAACCCCTACGAGCACTCCACATCTGTAAACACTCGTATTACTATTGAGGTGATGCAGAGAGATCTGTCAAGAACTGAAATGTTAGAAGTTATGCAGAGCTTTATGAAAGCAATGGGATATGGCTTTACTGAGAACGAAGAACTTTGTATAGAGGAATGCCAATAATGACACCTCAAGAGATTGTAGATCATAAAAACAAGTGGATGATGGCGAGCTACTTTGAGAGCCATGTTCATACTGACCTTCGTTGGGATGTTGTGGAGTGGTGCAAAGCTCACTGCTTTCAATGGAGATACGATATTAAACGCTTTACAGACATCTATGGAGATACTGTAAGGTTTGAACTAGAAGAAGATTTTACAGCATTTAACGAATGGTATAAGGATAGAGGATATGGCTAAGATTTGGATTGCATGGAAGCACGCGTTAGGTTCTTTTGATGAAGAAGATGGGTACGACAGCAAGAATGAAAACATCATCTCCCTGATACGTACTTTTATTGTTCTTTCAAATCTAGCGTGTGCTTACCTTATTATGTGGAATATTATTAGGAGTTTGTGATGGAAACAATAGTAAATTGGTATAGAATAGTAATGGATCTAAGATACAACCCTTTGCGGTTTATTCCTGATCCTGTATTGCAGGGCTACTTACTCATGGCCTTGTTTGTAATGTGGTCAGGCTTCTTTGGTCTGATTGCTATGTTTTACTTGGGTTGGCTGGGATATAGTATCCCTGTTTCAATAGCGGTACACTTGGCAATAATTGTGCCTACCATTCTTACGAACGCGGTCTTTTTAGATGCAGAGCGCAAGGGTAAAAGATAGAGGTCGATGGCTATGAAGATGAGGACTTATGGTATTATGAGAAAATGTTGGAGAATCTGGGCTAAATCATTAGGAGAGAAGGTTGGAGAAACTGATAAGCAAGCAGACACTGTTGCCTTTATTCGTAGCATCTGGTGGCTTACACATATGCTTACTTGCTTGGCAATTATACTTAACGCAGTAGCGAATCACGGATGGGGACTCATTGGTTTATCTTAGAATACTTTTATTAATATGGCTGGCGTTCTCGGTCAAGGCGAATGACGATCTTTATGGGGTAAGATACAGCATGAATTCACTAGCAGCACAAAAGAAAGTGGTTACTCTATGAGGCCACGCAGGAGAGTAATAATGGGAAAAACAACAGTATTAGTAATTGATCCACCAAGTGGTTATTTGTATGGATTCCCTAAACCAGCTCCACAAAACTGGGGCTTCTGGGAATGGGAAGACAAAAAGAAATGGTACATTGAACAGGGTTATCCGAAAGAAGAAATTGAAAGCTATGGTAATTCTTTTTATGTTTCAATGTTCCATATGGAGGTTGAAGATAATTACCTAGAAGGCAAGGCGAATCTACTATGAAAGTAAAAATTGGTGATTATAAAGACGATGGAGAGCGAGAGATCTCTGTAA
>ENA-OSIY01000088-OSIY01000088.1-marine-metagenome-genome-assembly--contig:-NODE-88-length-51006-cov-8.256887_pt1 | contig 51006 bp, 74 predicted proteins | sample MGYA00237884_ERZ534233 | MGnify/ENA primary metagenome ERZ534233 (study PRJEB26412, sample SAMN06343840) | marine metagenome | isolation source: estuarine water | place: USA: Columbia River Estuary... | reverse complement strand
CTGCTATGGAAAAGTCGGTCATATTGTTACCCAATAATTCTTCCTGAAACCACATTGTGGAGGAAATGAGTTCATCGTCAATCTCAAATGCATCTGGAAATCCAATCATTTTAAGGGATTCGTTAATTCTATTTTTAACAAACTCTTTGAGAATAACGGCACTAAGACCTTCTTCTTTAATTCCATTTATCATCCAATCAATAATTTTTGATTCTGCTTCATATGCTTCTTTAGCTTCACCGATTATTCTGTTTCTAAATTCATCATCAAACAATTCTGGATATTCCCCTCTGATAGTATTAATAATTTGAGCACCAACCATACCATGAATATTCTCTTCATTGCGTGTGTACTTCACTTGTTGATCGGTGTCCTTAAGAACATTTTTGAATCTAGCGAACCAGTTGATTACATAGAACTGGGAGAATAAAGAAACATTTTCAACAAATAAAGTGAACAGTGTCAACGCATAAACATATTGTTTTTTGGAATCTTTATAATAACGATGAGTATATTTTTTAAGATATTTGACTCTACCTTCGATCCAATCAAGTTTTAAATTTTCTTCAAAGACATCTTCTAATCCTAGAGTGGAAATCAACCTCTCATATGCATTGTTATGAATAACTTCAGTGTTAGCCATTACATATCCCAAGTCTTGCAATGCTGGATGGGGAAGATTTTCCCCAAGCTTTGCCCAAAAAGTTTTAACCGCTATTTCAATTTGCCCAATAGCTGATAATGTTCTAATGACAATTTCTCTCTCTTGATCACTCAATGAAACTTTAAATTGTTGAACATCAGACTTAAATGAAAATTCTTTATCGGTCCAAAATCCATTATGCATAGCCTCTATGAATTGTTCTGTCCATGGATATTTGTTTGGTTTGCGTGAAATTTGTTCTTCGAAAATCATATGTGTATTCCTATTTAACCCACCTCCAAAGGTTTTACTCTGGAGTTAAAAAAAACATATTTACGGATTTAATGTTCTGATATACAGGCACATTTAAATCATCTTCAAAGAATTCACTATATTTAAAATTCGGTATGTACTCGCAAATGTATTTCGAATCAACGGGATATAATTTATTTGTCAAATAAGCAAAATTTTCATCACAGGATAAATTGTTTTCGGATAATAGCTTATTGTACGAATATAAATCTAATGAATCCACATATAGTGAAAATCTTACAAAAAACAAATGTTTTTTACTTGGTTCGAAAATGGTACCGAATAAATTTCTTCCGCAATGTTCGATTCTAATGGGATTAAACTCTTCTTTAATTCGAATACGTTTTTCATCATATAGTGATTTGATGTTACATCCCACAAAAACTTTAATGTTTTTTATTTTATTGTATTTTTCAACTGGGGCTTCCTCGTAAGATAAAAATTCTTCATTCATTGTATGAATGATACACTATAATAAAGGATAGTCAATATTTTAATAACATCTTGAGTGTTATTTACAGCGTCCAATATAAATATTCCTATGGCAGATAAATTTACCAAGATAATTTTACGTACAGGTGTCGAGAAACAGAGAGAAAATGTCATATATTCTTCAGGTGAACCTCTGTATGTATCGGATTATGAGAGACTTTTCGTAGGAGATGGTGTAACTTATGGTGGAAATGTTATATCTAATAAGTTTTTAGGATTTGCCAATTTTAATTTATTTACAAATTCAAGTGGAATCGTTTCAGCATATCGTGGAGATATGGTATTTGATAAAACAACAAATAACTTATATACATTAACTGGTATAAATACTTTAAATATAGAGTCATATGCTAAAATAACTAGAAATTTTACGGCAGATAACATGACAACTGTTTTAAGCCAAACAAGTGGTATATCCGTAAAGCTTAAAAGTTTAGATGCAACATATTTGACGGATAATATTGTTGGTAGAGGTTTGGAAAAAGATCCAATCGATCAATCTAAAATAAGATTAACGGATACTTCAACAATTGGAGGATTGGGTTTTGATGCTCTAGGTAAATTGAAAATAAATGATAGAGGAGTTACCAATGAAATGTTGGATGATATGCCAGGAAACCATATTAAAGGCAATTTAGGCATTTATGGTTCAGTTGAAAATATAAATTTACAAGATTTGGCTGATGTATTATCCCCTCTATTGGTCAATAGTAATCAGGTTTTTGGTATCCCCATAGGAACGATAATCGATTTTGCTGGAATCACCCCACCAACTGGTTTTTTATCTTGTGATGGTCAATCATTTTCAGCTTCAGAATACCCAGAATTATTCGATGTTATTGGGAATAACTGGGGGGGAGTTGCTCCAAAATTTAACGTTCCAGACCTTCGTAGAAAAACAACGATTGGTTCAGGGGGCATAAAAACCAACACATTGGATAATTATGTTGGCGCTATCGGTGGTGATGAAAACTCCATTCTTAAAAAGGAAAATATACCATCACATACTCATACTTTAGAATCAGTGGTTGCTGGAGGCGCTTCTGGTAATTCATCCCTGTTACCAAATGTTGGAAATTTCGGTTTAGATATTAGAACCACAGATGATGGATCAATTGATGGTTTAAATTCTGGTCCGTTGGGTAAACCAGTAAATATTATACAACCTAGTGCTGTTGTTACAAAGTGTATAAAGGCTTTTTGATGAGATTTGATGATGAAATATTAAAAATCCTTGAAGGACATAATGTGTATCCAAGGGCTAAGGCTGTTCAAGGAAGACAAGCCCCTGTACCTTCCACAAACATAAACAGCCAAGGAGTTTTACCATCTGGATTTAAGGGTGCTGGTGTTTCTGGATTTGCACCAACAGGAAATCAACCAATTTTAATTAAATGGCCTGAAGGTAAAAAGCGAAAAAAACTTAAAAAGAAGAAAGATTCTTCTTCTTAAGTTCATCAGATGCTATATCCAGCATGGTTTTCAAATCTGGGTTATCTAATATATTGATAATTTTATCGTATGGGTTGGATGATTTATCCCCCTTATCAACCTTACTTAATCCATATGCATCTTCTAGTATTTGATTGATTTGTTCTTTCAATCTAGATAGCGTGGTTATTCCTTTATATGGTTGATCTAATTTATCGTGTTCCTCTTCTTTTGATTTTATAGGAATACCACCAGTAAAGCTTGCATTGGAACCAGCATATGTGCTATTTGAAATAGATGCATCGTTTTCTTTAATAACCCAATTATCAATGTCTGGTTGCCAGTAGTATTTCATTTTTTATATTAGGGTTTCAATAAAATAGCACAGAGAACGTTCGTCATTGTAGTTAGCTGTGCCATTAAACCAACTGGTTCAACTAAAATGGCATATTTCGAATATGTGTCAACTGAACTCACTGCTGGTAATCCTGTGTTTCCTGGGAATGCGTCTGAAGTATCTGGATAAGACCACCTGACCACAGAAACTGCTGGATATTGTGTATTTCCAACTATTTCTACGAATTTACCATTTTCTGCTGTTTGATAAGATTTGATTTGTGCCATGTTATTATTTATATATATTTAACACAATTATATAAATAGTTATATGAATAAATTGCGTTACTTGTTTTTTACAATTTTGTGCATATTTACATCTTCATGTACAATATATACAGAAAAACAATCTGAGGCATTATCTAAGGTCGTGTATGCCTCTAAGGATTCTATGGAAGCCGCTAGGATTGATTTAGCAGACAAATATGTTACAGAAACAACAAGATTAGTCAGACCTCCAAAAAATAGAATAAAAATAGAATCAATATATCAAAAAAGTGTTCAACAACACATTGAAACAATTGGTTCTAGTAGCAAACATGATCCAATCCCTGTTAATAAACAAAGGATGGTAATCATTCCTGAAAAATACAGATCCGATACTGTTGTTGTAGTTAGCACTGAAGAGTATCAAAATCTTTTAAAAGATAAGGAAACATTTGCTCAAATACAAAGAGATAATGATGGGTTATATGAAGCCAAAGAGTTGGTCGATAATGAACTGATTCGTCAAATGGAAAATAGAGATAAAATGATTAATGATTTAAATATTATGCAGAAGAAACTTGTTGAGAAGGATCTTGCAATACTACGTAGAAATATCATTATAGTAATGTTGCTTGGAGCAATAGGTGGAGCAACATATTTAAGAATTAAAGGAATATTATGAATATAAATGAAACAATTATTGAATTATTTTGGAAACACCCAACAAAAATCGTTTTTACGATAGGTTTTTTATCTGGAGTTGTTTTCACTAGCCTATTTTTATGATGGCTTTAATAAAAAATGCAGTTATGGGTGGAATTTCATATCTGAGCAGTAATCAAGTGCCTCCAAATACGTCTCCCCAAAATCATAAAAGATTAAAATCAACAAATCACATGGAATCCAAAAAATTCTATATAGTGTTGACATCTGTTATAATACTTGCGTTTTTTTATTTTTCTAGCATTGGCATAATGTTTTTAATACCAAGGGGTGCTCCAGATATGATTAGTGGCTTCGTGACAATATTTTCTAAGACAATTGAGATATTATCCGTTATTATTGCAACTTATGTTGGTGCTCAAGCGGTGGTGGATTTGAAATATGGGAGTTCATCTAGTGCCGCATTGGAAGGTACAACACATACGGAAAAGACAGAAAACATAACAGTTATTCATACAAATGCTAAAGAAGACGACTATGAACTCATCTAAACCATCTGATAAAACATTAAAACTATTACTCCAGTATGAAGTTGGGGGAGGTAAATCATATTACGAAAAATATCTATCCAAATTTACTTGGCCTGGAGGTGCTTCTGGACCTACAATTGCAATTGGAGTAGATTGTGCGTATTATTCTCAAAAAGAGTTGAGTGAAATTTTCACATCTCTTCCAAAAGATCAGATTAAATTGATACAAGAAGCATCTGGAAAATCAGGAGAAAGAGGAAAGGAATATGCTTCAAAATTGAGATCAGCTGGAATTACTGTTGATTGGGATAGAGCATTAGACATTTTTCAAAAACTAACTTGGCCTAAATTCACAAAACTTGCAGAAAAAACATTTCCAGGTTTATCTGATTTACATTCAGATGCATATGGTGCTATTATTTCCTTAGTATTTAACAGAGGCACTAGCCTTAAGGGTGAGTCTAGAAAAGAAATGGTGAATATTAAGAATTTAATACCTAAAAAGGATTATAAAAAAATTGCAAAAGAATTCCGTAATATGAAACGCATTTGGATTGGTAAAGGGTTAGATGGTTTACTTGAAAGAAGAGAGTCCGAAGCCAAATTAATTGAAAGTTGTGTTTAAAGTTGTTTTTTATTTAATACACATTAAATAAAAAAACATGGGAGTTTACACGGACACATTAAATTACAGGGATGGCATATACATAGAATTAGGAGCTTTGGATGGACACCATTGGTCAAATACAAAACGTCTTCAAGATGAACTAAATTGGAAAGGCATATTGATTGAACCGTCACCTAAAGGGTATGATGCCTGTTTGATTAATAGACCCAATGATAAGATTTTTAACTGTGCATGTGTTTCACCAGAATATAAAAACCTCACAATTCAAGGAGATTTCACAGGACACCCAATGTCTTCAATTTTAGGAACTAGATTGAGTGACATAGGCGTTAAACACGAATTAATAACAGTTCCAGCTAAAACCTTGCAGTCAATAATCGAGGAATCTGGTTATAATAATATTGATTTTCTATCATTAGATGTTGAGGGATATGAATTTGATGTTTTAAAGGGTATAGATTTCACAAAGACAAGAATAAAATATATGCTTATAGAGATATATGAAAAGGATAAGGATGCTATTTTTACTTTTTTAAAAAATTTAGGATACGATTGCGTTGAAAATGTCACGGATTTCAATCTACAAAATAATCCAAATTGGGATGGTACACATAATGATTATTTCTTCGTTTTTAATTTGAAATAAAGAAACTTGTCGATAAGATATACTTGTGAAAATAGCAATAGGTTTCAATTTACACTATCCATTAAATGAAAGGATAAAAATATCTCAAAAAAGCCTTTTGAAATTGAAAGATCAGTTTAATTTAACATTGTTAAATTTAGATTTCATTAACAGTAAATGTAAGGAACATGATGATAACATAACATTCCTTCCAGTATTAAAGGAAAAAAGTTCATATTACACTAATGGTAGCAAGAGGGATTTACCGATGATTAACGATATGTTCGATTCATTGTGTGATTATTCTGATAAGAATAACATTGATGTTTTTATATTTGTAAATTCAGATATCATTATATCTGATCGTTTCATTAAACATATCCTAAATACAGACTTCGATACATATTGTGCCGCTAGATTGGCTATAAGTAACATAGAATCTTTAGATGAACAACCCAAAGAAATTTCACATTATCAAATAGCTGGATTTGATGCATATGCTGTTAAAACAAAATGGTGGAAAGAACATAGAGATAAGTTTCCAAAATACATATATGCAATTAGTGGTTGGGATGTGGATTATGCTACAAAAATGAAAAAATATGGAAATTGTGATTTTTGTAATAAATGGCCTCCCATGCTTTTTCATATAATGCACGAAGAAATCTCTTCACATCAATCACCTGAGCTTGATTATAATAAAAATTTATTGTGGAATATTAATAAGCCAGATTGCGACACTTGGCACAAGTATCTGTTTGAAGTTCTTTTGAAAAGAGAAGGTGCTAATTATTGGACACCTTTCCCAAATGAAGAAGAATTGGAGAAAAAATATTTCATATGAAAATTTACGTAGATAAAACTAAAGTAAAACGAGAGGATCTGGAATTAGTTACTGAACTTTTTTTCACATATCCTCTCCTTTCTCAACAGGCTAAAAATCACATAAACGAGAATCGTTTTTGGGAATCTGGTATTTTCAACAACATCGAAGGGTTGGAATATGCTGATGAGGTAAATTGCGATTATTTCGCATTACCTTTTAAATTTAAAGATTCAAAGGAAGATAGGTTCCTTGAACTTTTGGATAAATCTAGACACTATGGTAAAAGGTTAATATGTTTAAATAATGATGATTTTGGTGGAGATTATAATATTCCAGACGATATTGTTCTTTTTAGAACATCATTTTATGCTTCTCAAAGAAAGTCAAATGAATTTGCCTTTCCAGTTTTTGTACCAGATATAAATCAGCACTCTAAAGGCTTTTCGAATAATGTCTCTGTTGGATTTTGTGGAGACAGTAATAGACCGATTCGAAAGGAAGCATTGAATATATTGAAGAAATCCAATATTAAAGTTAATCATGATGAGATTTTTTCATTTTTTCAAAATCCATATGAAGATAAAAAAACTGGAAGAGATAGATTTTTTAAAAATTTACAGGAAAACATTTTTATTTTAACTCCCAGGGGTTGTGGTAATTTTTCTTATCGTTTTTACGAAACAATGTGTTTTGGTAGAATACCTGTTTTTGTAAATACAGATTGCGTTTTACCATTTGAAAACTTAATAGATTATAAGAATGAAATAGTATTTGTCGAAGAAAATGAATTGGAAAAAATACCAGAAAAAATAATGGAATACTGTGATAAATACGATTTAGTTGAAAGGCAACAGAGATGTAGAGATATATGGTTAAAATATCTATCCTCTAGTTCTTTTGCAAAACACATAGAAACTTTATTATGAAAATATACACTTTAATTACAAAATCACATAAAGTATTCTTTGATCGTTTCTTTTTACCTTCATATAGAGAAATTAATAAAAATAAAAAATTCTCACTTCATTTATGTGAAAGCGAACAAATAGGTGAAAAGGGAGAATACGGTGAAAAGGGCTTCCGTGAAACTATGGCCGATAAGGTCAGAATGGTTATTAAGGCAATAGAAGATAACATGGGTGAGTTTATAATTTATTCAGATGTAGATGTTCAATTCTTTAAAGGCTTCGAAGAAGATATTTTTAAATATAATGATAAAACGGTAGACATATATGCCCAGAATGATACTCCCAAATGCCCAGAAAATGTAATTTTATGTGCTGGATTCATGATCATAAATTGTAACGATAAAACTTTAAACGTCTTCAAAGACACATTAAAGATCATACACTATTTCGAGCACGATCAGTACGCATTTAATTATTTAAAAAATAAATTAAATTGGTCAATTTTACCCGAAGACAAATATTACACTATAGCGTATAATACTGGGAATGATCTTTGGAGATTTGAAAAATATGACAATATTCCCAGTGGGATATTGATGCATCATGGTAATTGGGTTGGTGGGATCGAAAACAAATTAAAATTATTAGATTATATAAAGAGTGAAATTTCAAGAAAAAATACTATTTGATACAACGTACTTAAGAATAAAATATCCATTAACACCATATCCGTGTTATCATCAGGGTCTATATCTTGAGGAATTTTTTTGTGATTTCTTTATTAAAAATTGTTTAGATAAAGAATATTCTAGATATTATCTACCCATTTTTTGGACCAACATGTATCAGAGAAATTGGATACATGGATATGTTAATCCAGTAATTAAATGTTATTTAAATACTATACCGAAAGATAAAAAATATTTCACAGTCTGTCAACATGATGATGCTCCCATGGAAAATGTTGATTTCCTAGACATAGACGTATACTCAGCGGGGGGAAATTATACCAAGGGCATCCCCATACCTTTAATCTGTTCTAAGATGCCTTCTAGCGTCTTATCTGAATCAAAAAAGAGCATACTGTGTAGTTTCGTCGCATCTAATACCCACTCTGTTAGGGAGAAAGTTGTGGAATATTGCCAAAAACACAATGTTTTCTATGTGTCATCTAAAACTTGGAGGTATGATGTCAATAAAACAGAGTTTGAATCTTATGTTGATATCATTAAAAAATCAATCTTCACCATATGTGCTAGAGGTTATGGTAAACAGAGCTATCGTTTTTATGAGGCATTGCAAATGGGTTCTATTCCAGTTTACGTTTACGACAATGAGCCATATTTACCATTTTCCAATGAAATAAATTACAACGATTTCGCAATCGTATTAAATGTAGATGATATTGATAAATTAAAAGACATTCTTCTATCTAAAACAGAAGAAGATATTCAATCTATGGTAAGAAAAGGTAAGGAAATATATGATAAATATTTCACCTTAGATAAAGTCACATCTAAAGTTATAGACCTTGTGGGTGAATTATAATCTGATAACAATAATCCAATTCATCCAGTGTTGTTATCTTGTGTAGATTTTTTAAACATCTAACTTCCCACTTATTTTCAAAACACATTTCTATAACTTCTCTATATGTTGTCTCGTTGTGTATTTCTACAAAAAGACAATCCATTTTTTCAATCAATTTCTTAGCACCTATAAGAACCAATGTTTCAGCTCCTTCAGTGTCTATTTTACATGCATTTGGTTGAATTTTTAATTTTTCTAAGAAAATAAAATCCAATGTTGCACAATCAACTGTTCCTCTTTTGATGTGTTTTATCGTAAAATTGGTGTTCAGAGAGTCATTTCCAAGAATGTTTCTAGTTGCATGGTCACCATTACCTTCGTATATATCAACTTTACCATTTTTATCGGAAATTGCGACATTGATCAATTTAATATTTGAATCATGACTTGTTTTAGATTTTAAAATATTAAAATTTTCTAAATCTGGTTCTATCGCATATATCTCCTTTATTTTCATCTTTTCATTTATACCAAATGAAAAGATGCCATGATTAGCTCCGATATCCACGACAATACTATTTTCTGGAACAAATTCTTGAAATCTGCTCAAAATTAAATTATCCCAATCACATGCTCCAGTACATTCTTCAATAAAACTCATATTTTTTTATTTATTTATTATATTATAAAAATCAAATTGACATCGATGTGTTGAAAACTAAAATATTAGTACAATGAATTACGACATTTTTTCAAATAAATTAGAAAAGTATATTATAGGAGATATTGAATGGGGTGGTTTTGGGGCCATGTATGCTAGAAGAAAGTTAATAATGCAAATAGCGCATGCTTTCAATCGTATACCTATTTTCAGATATACTTCTAATGTGTATGATGACCCGTTTAAACAGTTTGATATTAATTTAAATACCTTGAAAGAAAAAGGAATTAATGAAATAAGTAAGTTTAATTTTACGGATTCAGAAGATGTTGCCGTATTTTTTGATTTTGGTGCATATTGGAATAGTCCAAATATGCAAAAATATCAATGCTGGCATCCGCAAGAGTTTGATTATTTGAGTTATTCAGGATTCTTATACAATCTTTTAAAATTAAACGATAATTACACTTCCAAAGTCAATGAACAAATATCTTTCATAAAAGAAAAATATGAAATCAATACATTTGGAAATGTATTGGCATTGCATTTGAGGAGGGGTGATAAAATTACCGAAAGCCCCTACTTATCGGAGTCGTTCTTATTCGAAACTGTTGAAAAGTATTATGATGGTAAGAAGATTTTTGTAACGAGTGATGACTTGGATTATATATATGAAATTGAAAACAAGTATCCTAATTATGACTTTATATATGATAGTGACGAAAAACGATATGGTGATAAATCAGTATCAAATGCTGAGATGGTTTTAAGGAATCCATCATTAAAAGAACAAGAAACCCTAACTTTTGTTAAAAATGTCGAGATATTGAAACAGTGTAAGTATGTAATAGGAACTCATAGTGCTCAAATGACTAAAATTGCTGGTTCAATCAACTCCTTCCTAAATAAAAAGGACAATTTATTGTTGATAAACCCAGAAAACAATACTTTTGAAAAGATGGGTAGTTCTATTTCTTCTTCTTAAAGATTTCTTTCATTATATTCTTTACATCTGCCTCGGATGTGTTTGGAACACAGTTTTGCCATGCTGGTAAAACGCCATGTTTTTCCTTAAAATACAATGCGGCATTTTCAATGTTTTTCTGCCAATCTTTTCTTGGACGTATTGTGCTGCTTTTCTCGGAACATTCAATTTCATCTAAGTAATCCGTACTATTGGCAAGATCAGACCAATTCCAATATGGCGTAGTATATCCAGCTTTAGCTATTCTGTAAGAGTGCTCAACGTGCTCAAATGCATTTACGAACTTCTCGTCAATTATACCTACTTTATTCAATACTTCCTTAGAATAATAACAGAATGCACCAACACTGTGAGTATTAATAGATAACTTAATGTTACCGTAGTCGATTATGAATTTTGGTGTCGGTTTTCCTCCAGAAATCCCATTCTTATTAGCTGGTCCATGATATGCATAACAAAAATGCTGTATTCCTGTTATGCTTTTGGCTCTGATGTATTCGCTTAATACATCTGCGTTTTTTACTATTATATCATCTTCCATTATGAAAATATGATCAGCACCCACTTCTATGGCTTTCTTAAATAATATGTTTTTACTTTTACCAACTCCTATATTTTTTTCGTTTTTAACATAAAAGACATTTTTTTCAACATCAATGTCCTCTTCACCGTCATTTACAACTGCCAAAAAATCTAAATTTTTGATATTTTTAACAGATTCGTAACATTGTTTGAAGAATTTCGATCTATTGCAAGTAATTATTCCTAGAAAAATCATCTTGTATATCTTATCCCAAATAATAAATAATTCAAATGCCAGATGGAATTAATATCAGAACACTTACGAGAGCAGATAAAGTCGATATAAGCGATTTACTTCTAATTGATAATAAAATTTTAGGAACTCAAATAGTTTCCTTTAGTTCTGTTGTATTGTCTGGTACTCAGGTTTCATTTTATTCTGATTTTATAAATTTATCGACCAATCAAGACAAACTCAGTTTGGATTTATATTCTTTATCCGCCACTACAACAACACTTTTAAGTGGGGGCGTATCTCCTTCAGGAAAATTCATACCAGACAGAGTTGGCATAATGTACTTTGCGGCTAATACGAAAGATTATTTTGTTTCGGTTGGAACTATAAATAGTAAAGATTGGAAAAGAATTTTAACCGTAAATCACTAAAATGTCATTATACAATACAAAAAAAGTTAAAGAATTGCCTCAATTAGAAGAAATAATTGAAGGAAATTATTTGATTGTGGAAAATGAAACTGGCACAAATATAATCGATTTTGCCGATTTCGTAATTGGACCCAATAATGTTTCCTTCTATAATATAATCGCAACATTGTGTTCTAGATCGATGTCAATGTCAGCATCTGTTGATACTGGTTTTCAGACTTTAAGTACAAACGTGTTAAGTGCCGTCAGCCTCAGAATAGATGCACTAACAGCCAATTATCCTAGGTTGTTCGAAGTTTATCCAAATACAATTACTGTAGATGCCAATGCATTTTATGGAAAAACCGATTTCAATAGCGAGATTTCAAGCATTTTGATCAATGACATCAATGTATCTCCAATAGACAAGGGTGCATCATTAATGAATTGGGCTTTATTCCTATCATCAGCAGTAAATCCAGGTAGTCCAAACCCATACACCTATTCCATTATAATTTCGTCAACCACAAGCCAAAGCATAGCAGCATCCTTTGCCACCAAGGTCACGAAATACTATTAATCCCTAACGTGAAAGTTTAAAGCCTTTGTCAGTTTACGAATTATATCTCTTTCAGATACATTTTCAGCTTTAAGTCTCTCAACTTCTTTTTTAAAAGACTTGACGAATTCTGGGGAAAGTGCAAAATTTCTAGGATAATACATCCTAGATCTTATTGGAATAGACTTATAATTTTCTTTAATTAAAGAATTTGCTCTTTTGTAAAACATTATATTATTATTTATGTAATAATAATGCTTTTGTTTTCTTGAGCGGTTGCTTCCTTCTGTTCTCTAAGCAATTTATTCATTTCTGCCAATTCATTGATATCTATGAGAGACTGATCTTCACCATATGCATCTCCATCTTCCGTAACATACATTGCAATTTGAGCTATTCGTTCAAATGGCTCACCATGTATGTCTATAATTGCGGGGGCATTGTCTTTTTCAAAGAAAGGCAACGAATCAGCCCCCTTTTTGTATTTATTTAAAATAGCTTTGAAAATATTGTCTATCTCATCAATATAATTAGCGTCTATCTCTCGAATGCCATTGCTTTGAATTGGAGGCATTAAATCCCTAGTACACAAGAAAATGACATCAAAGTTTTGCATCGATTGCCTAACCTTGTAGAGAGTGTATTCCATTACTTTCTCGGTAAATCCCTTCATACCCTTACCATAACACCACATCGTATATACTAAATTATCTAATGGGCATCTATCATAGATTACCTTTTCATGTGCAGTGAATTTATCCGATTCAGTACATAAAATATCCAATATTTCCTTTTGTAGTTTAGGTGTTGTATTTTTAGAGTGTTTTTTCTTCTTTACCAATTTTCTATAATCACTTTTAACCAAAGAATATGTGGGCCATTTTTGTAAAAAATGTTGAATTGTTGTAGACTTACCGCTGCAACTTGTTCCTGAAAATGCAATCCTCATAAAGATATCTTACAATGATAAAATAATAATGCAATAGAAAAAATCACATAAACACAACGTTTATCATGTGCCAATTAATTACATTTACATGTTACGTGTATATGTGCCGTCTCGATTTTTTGTATATTCGCCATTTCCAGCTTCTTCTCTATTTGAGCGTGTTTTTCCAGAAAGAGTATTTCCTATATCTCCCAAGAAATTAGATGCGGAACCCAACACTCCACCGAATTTAGATTGTGGTCTTAAATCGGAACCCTCTCTTCTAATTTTAATATAATTGGGTTTCATGTATTCACCCTGCCCTTTTTTGGGATTCTTGATATATAGTTGAACTTTTGGATCACCTAATTCATTTTCCGATGCTGGTGCATATCTACCACCACCCATATCAACGTATGCATTCTGTTTCGATCCAGCGAAGTTAATTTGAGGAGATGTTTCAACTTTTCCTGCAATTCCTGCTTCATTTGGGGAAACTTCTGTTTTTCCACTTTTCAATGCACTCAACAGTGACAAATTCTGAGAAGCGGTTCCTCTATAATCAGAGATTCTCATTTTTTGAGCTAGTGTTTTACGTGATTCAAAATCACTGGGCTGTCCTTTACTGTCCAAATAATCTATAATAGAATCTGGATGATATGTTTTATCTGATGGCTTTTCAGCTTCGCCGCTCTTAGGCTTATCTTCATCATAGCCAACTTCGCGTTCAGAATCTGTTTGATCTGCTTCTTCGGGCTTATCTTCATCATACTGCAAGCCCTCTTCATCTGGACTTGTCGGTGTGGGTGGTTTAGCTGCTGAATCAGATGCTTTTGGAGAAATTTGAACCTTAGAAAAAATAGGATTGAATTCGGAATCGTATTTTTCTGGGAAAACTTGCTTTAGAGAAGTTGCAAATGAAGTTAAAATATCTCTGACTGGTATTTGTTTTTCTACCGTGTATTTTTTAGCTTCTTCCGTATTATACTCTCTGTATTTTTCAATTAAGTTATGAGCATATTCTATGGTAGCATCATCATCGGCTAATTTATCGCTATTTGCTAAAGAATTGAATTCTTTAATTCTTTCAAAAACAGCTGCAATATCTACTTGCTGTTGATATACGCTTTGATCATCTTCTTTTAAAAATCTATTATTCATATTTTTATTTATAAATCAAGCATCTCAAATCCTGAACTTGGTTGTCTAGCGGGATTGGTTTTTTTGCGACTTGGTGATGATTCAGACCTGGTAGGGGGTTTCATACTAAAGCTCGGTGTGGGCATGGGTGACGCGGCCTGTGAGGGTTTCGACCCACCCTCTCTTTTAGATGCGAGTGTTTGAGGTAAGAAATTAGGATATTGCAATTCACCTTCAGAGTCAATAAATTCTCTTCCTGCTCTTGCTATTTTTTGACCCTTCATAGCTTTTGCATTATCTATTGAGGGAATCTTTTTCAAAAACCAAGGAGCATCTTTTTTCAAATATTCCTTACCAGCTTCTTTAAATGCAGTCTTTTCGACCGATCCAATTGCCTTTTCTAATCCCTTTCTTCCTATTTCGGTAGATACTCCTCCGCTTTTAATGGTGGCTTTTATCGAATTAGCCGCTTTCTCTGAGATTGTTTTATTTTTAACCATACTGTTACACATGGTCTCAAATGCATATTGAAGTTCTTTACTTCCTTTAATCACACCTAGAATTTTAGAGGCAATTGTTTTGATTTCTTCTTTTGATCCAGATTTAATAGCGCCTTTTGCGGTAGCTTTCAATGCAGCCCAACCAATTCCACCAACTCCAGCTGCTAAAAGACCAAGATTGGGGAGAGCAGTATAAGCATTTAAAATTAAAAGTGCGAAATTTTCAAGTGACTGATCCTGGTCATATTCTTGATATGATTTTATAACATCTGGATAACTGCTAATTCCAGTTGGGTCTAAAACTTTGCCTGCGAAAATGGCCCACTCTTTAGCTTGTTCCCAACCAGAAGTTTCATTTTCATCCGCTTCTAAAATAACCCTATTTTTATAACTTTCAAAAATTAATTGTGAATCTCTGTCTCTCATATATTATTATTTAATCAAACTATTTAGCATTTAAGTATTCTTTGAGTATTTTTTGAAAATATCTTGACCCGCTCCAGCGGCGACTTTAAGTGCTTCCTTTGCAGAGTCAGCTGTAATGCCTTTTGAGTAAATATTTGATATTTTACTCCATAATGAGTTGGTGTCAGGGTCTTCATCGTATACTGGTGTCGTTTCTGCTGTCTGTTGAGATTGTTCGCCACTTGCTGGTGTTGTCTGTTGGGGTTGTTCACCACTTGCTGGTGTTGTCTGTTGGGGTTGTTTGTCAGCAGATGCGTATGATTTATTTGGATTAATGTCTCCTCCGCTTTTTAACATGGCAAGTCCTTCCTGCATTGATGCATCGTCTATTCGCCTTCCTTTATTACCGAAACCCTCGGCGGCGGCTGTAGCTCTCATCCATTGAGATAACCAATTGGGATCATTTAATAATTCAGCAGTTATTACTTGGTTGTTATCCATTCCAATTAATGACATGGTACCACCCCATCTACCGTTTACCCAGTAATATCTGGCTTGAGCTACGGTTTTTCCTATTACTGGCATGGATTTCAAATGAGCCATATTAGCAGCGATACCGTTAGCTAAAGTTGGATATCTACCTATTGGGTGCGTTGAACCAGTTTTCGGATCTTTAAGGATACCATGTCCTTCCATTCCATATTTTTCAAATTTCTGAGAAGGGTATGCACCGCCTGGATTATTGTATCTATCTGGACCAGGTCTACCGTCAGCGGGAGATATGTCCATTCTTTTACCGTATGCTTCTAAAATTAAATTGCAAAAATTATCAAATTTACTCATTTATTATTATTTAGTCGATCATATAACTAAATAAATATACAACATATGATAGGAAAAAAAGACACTCATTGCATTTTTGAACAATACCGTAACGTTTTAAAAGAACAAGTCGATGATAGGGTTAAGGCATTGTTAAGCGCAATTGCTATTTCAGATCTCGATGAAGAATTTAAAAAAGGTTTGAACAATTTATTAAGCGACCCCGAAGTTGCGACAAAATGGAAGGGTGGACCTGTAAAAAGCATAAATGATGGAGATCCCAATTTTGCCAACGAAATGGGGGCTGCTCAAAAAGCACAAAATGCCGCTTATCCAGAAAGTGAAGTTAAAAAGTTTTTAGGGGAAGAGGAAGAAGAAAATGAAGCGTACCAGAATTGTGGCTCAATCGTAGACCTCAGAGCTAAGGCAATTTGCATTCAAAACAGGAACAAGATTATGAGTGCTAGTATGGCGGCTCAAGGCAAAGTAGATCCAAAGAAAGTTCTTCGTCGTTAATTTTTAAGCTCCCCAACTGGTACCGCCAAACGGATTAGACCATCCACTCGTCGTGGGGTTATTGCCAATGGGTGCTGCGTTTGACTTTTGTGGTTGAACACTCACATCGGGTGTTTGTAAAATAACATCAACTGGAGCCACTTGTTCCACACTTTGAACACCGTAATCCTTTAAACATTTTGCAATGTAACTTGCTAATACGGAATCCTCGTTTTTCTTTAAGAGTTTCTCTAGATCTTTTTTAAATTTATTATTGTCCATGAATTAATTTAGAACAATAATGAAATTAATCAACTATTAAGTCAAATAAGCAAGGATTTCGTATTTTTTCTTGGATTGAAAGCCATCTTTATCTGGTGATTCAATATTCTCCCAAGAAAAACTAATTCTGGAATTTTCAATTTCCACACCTTCAATGAAAGGATTATCTGTTTGTCTGCTGAATTTTAGTAGAATACTGCCCTTTTCTCCCATGATCATATCACCAGTGACCATTTCCAAATTGTATCCGCACGAATCTAGTATATTACCAACCTCTTGAAGTCCTTTACTTATACTATCTACCTTTAAGTTACCACCAAGCATTTTACTACTATGGATATGGTCGGTTATTTTAATTCTCTCTTCTTTATTGATCTTAGGGTTTTCAACTAAAGATAAATCGGATGTTTCTATATCCGCGTCTTTATTTTTTTCTTCAACTACTTTTTTTTTAAGCAAACCGAAAGATTCCTTGAGCAAGTGCTTGATGAAACCATCAAAAGATTCTTTAACAACCGATTTCTTCTTTTTCTTAGCAACTGGCTTCTTTTCCACTTTAGCCTTTTTAGACTTGTCCTCAAATTTCTTTTTTAAGAAAAATGGTAAAGGTTTTTTACCGCCTTTCTTTTTAGCGGATTTATCAGATGCATCAGTCTTTTTCCCTTTTTTATCGTCTGTTGCAGTTTTTTTTGATGTTGTTTTTTTGAATGGCATAATTAGAATTATTTATTACTTCTGAAGTGTTTTCCTATAAAGATTTAAAATATCTTCATCATTTAAACCCATTTGTTTAAGATATGTTTCAATAAAAGAAATTTCATTAGATGATATCACTTGCTGGACATCAGCCGATTCAATATCTTTACCCAATTCTTGTAATTTAGCTACGAGGTGTTTCTTAAACGTCGAAAGTCTCGACCCATTAAACTTAGTTGTTTTTTCAGCTTCTTGTGGAGTCTCGACATCCATAGGCTCAATATGAGCCTTAGAGACGGTTTGTATAGGATCAATTCCCGATGGAGTGTTGATAATAAAAACTTTGAAGTCCATTTTGCTTCCTGGACATTCTTGCAGTATATATCCTTCATAATGTGGTGAATTCATTATACCCAACTTCTCAGACCATACAGGATCGACCTTGATACGTACTTTTTGAAGTTTTGTAGACTGCACTGCTTTTTCCAATAGACCTATGAATTTCACAATATTATTTATCTTTTTTCAATCTTCTTTGTTGACATTAATGATTCCACCATTGTTTTTAATGAAATCCTCACCTAATAATACCTTATGTTCATTTTCACTTCTGTCAGCTATTGAAAAAGGAACACCTTCATGGGATTTACCATTAATTGATACATTAAACCTAACAACTGGCCTATCTTCTTTATTACCAGAACCAATGTGTATTTTTATTTCTTCTTCATATGGTAATGATATTACTTTACCATCAACGGTTTCAAATTTAACCATATTATTATCTTTACCTAATATTATACCGTGTAAAACATTGTGTGCTGTATTTCCAGTGTCCGTTTTGGCTTTAATTGTACCTATGCCTTCTATGTATATATCCTCCACAATACCCAAAACATTTTCCATGATTAAGTTGTATAATTTTATAAATTTCATTTTGTATTATTTAATGTATTTTTGGTAGGCCCTGTGCAACGTGCTCCCTCTAAAATTAAATTAACCAGTTTATCGAAATTTTGCATATTATTATTTAGCTTAATCATAAATAATAACATGGGTAGAAAAAACAGTCTATTGGATATTTCCAAAGCATACGAACAAATTTTAAATGAGATGAATGCAGGTATTCCTTCTTCTGCTCAAAATTCACTTTATAGAGATGAAAACGAGGATGAAGGACAAAGTGTAATTATCAATAATGCAGATGATCCTACTCATATGACATTTACAGCTGCTGCTCCTAGACAAAGTGCTGAAGACATGGCACAAAATGCAAATGTTGCCGATATGAATAGAGCCTCGTCGTGTTCTAAATGTGCAGATGGTCAATGTGGTGCTGAACAGGCTGATGAAGAAAGCACTTGTGGGTGTGGAATGAGTAATTGTTCATGTGGTGAAGAAGAATACGATGTATATGATAATTCCAATCTAGAAATGGCGAAATCCGAAGTATATAAAATTTTAAAATGTGCAGACGAATTAATGCAAATTTTAGATTCATCTCCAAAGATGGAAGCATGGATGTTAAGCAAATTGGTAAAAGCTTCTGATTTTGTTTCATCAGTCAAAGACGTAATAGACTATGATTTATACGATAAAGAAATGGGGCATGATATGTCTGATCTTTCTAATGGAATGAATTTAGTTGGGCAGATTACAAGCATGTTGAGTGGAGAATGCAAAGCTGTAAATGAAGCTGTAATTAAAAGAGCAAGATTCAATTTAGAAATAATAAAAAACAAATGAGCAGATTTCACAACTTATTAAACAGAGCATATAGAGAGATTATAACTGAACAGGAACAACCTCCTATTCCTGAGCAACCACCCGTTCCAGATCAAGCGGCACCTACACCTGTTCCAGAGATTCCAGATGCCCAAAGACCACTTTCACCAGAGGGACTTGTGTTTTTGGTTAGGTTGTTGCCGAAGGCATTAATGATAGATACTCTAGAAGAAAGAGAACAATCCATGTTGGCAGACATTGGTGAAATCAATGAAAACAATGCTAGAGAAGTGTTGAAGAAAATAATTCCAATTATTGAAAAATACGCTCCATCTACTGACGATTTACCAAAAGTTTAAAATCTGTAATTTTTTCAGATAAGGCATTAAAATTATTACCCATTAATAATTTTTTCAATCTCTTCGAGTTAAATGTGTTTTTTTCATAAAAAATATCAGCTTTCATTGAAATTTCTTTATTCATACCCTCTGAATTATCATATTTTTCACAATAATAAATTGGAATAATTAGTATTTTAGATATTTTACTTAAACAAGATTCTATTGTATAATCTTTTATAGTTTTCTCAAATATTATAATTGGTTTATCTAAATTATTATTTTTTAATTCTATTAATAATTGCAATATAGAATAATAAATTATTAATTGTTTTTTATTTTTAATACTCTGTGTATTAAAGTCTATTTCAAATTTATTGCAGAATTTTATTATATCATGTAATATATTATTATATAGAATATTATATTTTATAATATAATAAATCATAGTTTATTTAAATATAAATTGTATTTAATGTGGAACACAGAGTAATTATAACTATACTACAGTATTTTGTCAAGCGATATTTTTTTATTTTTTCCTAATCTAACATTAATAATTCCATTTAAACATTTTTCATCAAATAAACAATTGTTTAAAACTTGGTGTTTCATTTCACAATATTTCAATTCAAACTTCCCACCCTTAGTTAATGTGATGATTTCAAACAACATCCCAATCTTGCTTTTTTTAGAAATATAATCATTTATTAAATTAGAAGATGAAGTGTAATCTTTCCAATCGCTTTCAACCACTTTTCTTCTTGCATTTACATTACCCTTTAATGGTTTTAATTTCCTTTTAGATTGCAATTGCTTTGATCCAATGTACCAATAACCACTTGGTAATGTGATTCTATAAACGAATCCAAAATACTCTTTAGATTCATCACCAAAAGTTTCTATGTTTTCCACCCTTACCCAATGCCCCAAATCTTCTTGATCATTTATCATTTGATCTTATTTAGGCGGCCATTGTGTTTGATTTTATCGGAGCTGTCTTGGCTATTCTTCTCATTGCTGCCCTGCCCTCTGATGAATTTAACATTTTTTCAAAATCAATTTCTGAACCATATCCTAATTCATTAAAAGCATTACGTTGTCTGCAATAATTCATAAATTTTTCCCATTGTTCGTCTGCTTCTTTGGGTCCCAACGCTATATGATTAGCATCATACCCTAACGCTATTCCAGTTTTAAGATAATACCATCCTTTCAATTCAGCTAAAACTGGAGCGAATTCATATTGTAAATCACCTCCTGTTAGTTTACTTTTCCTTAAATTGCTGGTGCCAGAGTCTTGTGCAGTATGGGTTGCTTCATGTTTATTGACATCATACGCTAATCCATCTTCCCTTTCATAACTCACTGGACCTCCCTCAAGTTCAGCGATACCCGATTTTTCATATGGTTCGTTGGCATTTAAAAATATATTATGTTTAACGGATTTTTTCTGACCAAATGGCGTGTTTGTGATAGTCATTGTGGCTCTAGCTTGACCGCCGATCCCAGGAGCCAATTGTTTAACTTCAACGGGTATCACTCGATCCAAGTTTTCTTTACTGTAATTTGGCAGCTTGAATTTCTGTTGTAAATAATCGTCTTGACCTGATGCATTTATATCGGATATGATTTTATCCGCTAGGTTTTTACCGTATCTGGAATATAATATTTGTCTCAATGTGAGCGTGTAATTCTCATTAAGCGTTTTTAAAATTTTATTGCACTCATTATCAAAAGTCATGTTATTATTTATGTTTTTTATTCTTACGTTTCTTTTTTGATACTACTCTCTTACGTCTTCTGCTTCCCATAACATATGGTAAGCCAGCATATCCTGTTGCATAGAAATCACTGTTTCCAAAATCTCCACCATGACCAAATGATTCACCAGAACCCAGTGCTCCACCAGAACCAGCCATATTGTCTTCTTGGATTATTTTAGGTAAACCTTGAACTAAATCACCCACTTCTATTTTATTTCTATCAAACCATCCCTTGGGAACTTCTAGGGCGTATGCTATATTCGTGGATCTGCTCAAGGTTGGCTTGTCTTCATCGGGTTGCAATTCGTGTATTTCAACAATATTACAGGAGGGATCGATGTAAGCTATACTTAAGGGTATCTTAGTGTTCTTCATCCAGAAGGACGCTCTTTCTATTCTTGGTAAAATGAAAAGCATCCCTTTATTGTTTTTGAGTTGTTCTCTACCCATTAGCCCCCTAGATCTTTTTTTACTATCGTCGGCCACTTCTACTTCTATTTCTTTGGATTTTATGGTTAATGTTTTAGTTATAAAATCATATTCAATCATATCATTTTCTTCAATTAATCTAATATACTCTTTAAATGTTATCATTTGACTTTTATAAATATTATGTTATTATATTATTTATAAAATAATGTCTTTAAGTAAATACATGGAAGAGCTAGTAAAGGATTGTGTTATTGATGAAATCAATCTAAAGGAGTCTGCTTTGATTTTGCCAGCAAAAAAAGCTAAGTGGGTAGCTAGATTGATTTTGGAAAAAAATCTTGCTAACAAACTTGAAAAAGACAGAAAAGAAAAGGTTAATTCTTTAATAGATGCTATTAAGCATGAAGCGGTTGCAAGTCTATCTTTGGCTGTTCTTAAGAATTTAGCCGAAAAGGATACCTCCGTAATTGATTTGGATCTAGAAATAGAGGAAAGTAGAAATTTAATAGACTTCTTTGAACGTATAGAAAAAATAATGTCATCTATGAGTTTTGATATAGGAAATATTATAAAAATAGTACAGTTAGAGACGACATGATTACCTTGGATTTTGACAGTAAGAAGAAAAAAGGCATATACTCTGGGGAGTATTTTGATGAGGTTAAGGAATTCTTCTCTGTTAAGAATGAAGTTGCTAAGTTTTCTAGAAATAAATTCATGCCTTCTAGGAAATATGTTATAACCAGCACTGGGAGATTTGATTGTTGTTTATTGTCTGAAATTGTAAAGTATTTGGAAAAAAATACAGAGTATTCTTCTGATAAAATAAACATAAATTCAGATCTATTGAGGGAAAATAATCCTGCCCATTATGATTGGCACTTGAATCCATCATTCAACTTAAATGAATATACTCTCAAATTAAAACTACGAGATTATCAAAAAGAAATTGTAGATAAGTGTTTAAATCATGGTAGAGGTACAGTGGTTCTAGCCACCGCTGGGGGTAAAACACTGGTGATGGCGTCATTATTATCTAAAATACACTCTTTAAATAAAAATTTCAAAGCATGTTTGATTGTTCCAAATAGAAGTCTCGTTGAGCAAACTCATAATGATTTCTTAGAATATGGTGTTCCATTCAGTTGTTCAAAATGGACTGGTGATGATGCATTGAATATTTTAACAAATGTTATAGTGTGCAATACTTCTATATTGCAGTCTAAGAACAGTAACTTGGAATGGATGAAAGATGTCGATGTTGTTCTCATTGATGAGTGTCACCATATTAAAAAATCCAATGAAATAACTAAAATAATAGATGAGTGTTCAACCAATCATAAGTTTGGTTTCACTGGAACATTGCCAGAAGATAAAATCGACCAATGGACAATTTTAGGAAAAGTGGGTCCTATTATTTTTCAAAAAATGAGTTTTGAACTTAGGGAGGGCAAGCATGTGGTTCCAGCTGTTGCTCAGTTTATTGAAATAAACTATAAAAATAAACCCCCAAGAGACTTCACTTCTGTTTTAGCTACAGATAATTATAGAAATGAAATAGATTTTTTAAAAAATAATAATTTTAGAAATGATACTATATCTAAAATATCCAGAAACTCCAAGAACAATGTTTTAATATTAGTAGATTACATTGATCACGGTGAAGCTATTTTTAATCAATTAAAAAACGATTTAAAAAATAAAGAAGTTTTTTACATAAAGGGCGATGTTGATATTCAAGATAGGGAGAGGATACGTAAAATAATGGAATATAAAGAAAATATCATATGCGTTGCTATTTCTAAAATATTTTCAACTGGTATAAATATTAAAAACTTACATTATATTATTTTTGGAGGAGGTGGTAAATCAAAAATAAAGGTTCTGCAAAGTATAGGTAGAGGACTTAGGTTACACTCTAGTAAAAATACACTATACATCATAGATATTGCTGATCAATTATACTATGGGATACAGCATCAGAGAAAACGTCAAGAATTTTACGATCAAGAGAAGATTTCACACCAAACTATAAAAATATATGAACGATGAAGAATTAAAAGTTAAGAAAAAAAGAAAAAAAGCAGAAAACAAACCACATTATGTTAATGCTAGAGAATTTGAAGATGAGTTGATCAAATACTATGATAATGATAAAATCAGTGATTTTTTAGGTATTGCCATTCAGAAAATAGCTACTGGCTTATCATATGCTCCAAACTTTATCAATTATTCATATAAGGAAGACATGGTTGGAGATGCTGTTTTAAAAATGTATCAGGCAGTTCTTCATAAAAAATTCAAATTGAATAAAGGCTTTTCCCCATTTGGGTATTTCACAACCATAGCATATCATGCATTTATCTGTAGAATAAAAAAAGAAAAGAAGCACAACGAAGTCATTGAAGAATATAAAGAGAGAAATTTCGATATAATGATGAATGAGGAGGGAAACTGTGGCTCACATAGAGTTTACACCAGATCCGCTCCAATAGATAAGATTGACAATTATGTTTAATTGATGTATAATATAGCGTGGATAATAATTACGCTATATTTTCAGACCTCCATCTGGGTTTGCATCAAAACAGTAGCATTTGGCATAAAATAGCTGACGATTGGTCTGATTGGTTCATTAGTGAACTTAAAGAAAAGAAGATAAAGAAAATACTTTTTTTAGGAGATTATTTTCATTCTAGATCCGAAATATCGGTTAATACCTTACATATTGCATCTAATATAACTGAAAAATTCAAAGACTTTGAATTGATCATGCTTGTAGGCAATCATTGCAGTTTCTTCAAAGATAAAGCAGACGTTCATTCGTTATCTATATTTAAGGGTTATGAAAATATAGAGATAGTCGATAAACCTAAAATGTTTGAAATGGGTGATAAAAATGTGTTTATGTGTCCATGGGGTACAACATATGCTGATATACCGAAATGCGATGTTCTTATGGGGCATTTTGAAATCGAAACATTCAAAATGAATAGCTACAAACTATGTGAACATGGTTTCAATGCTCAGATGTTAGGTAAGAAATCCCCTTTAATTTTTAGCGGTCATTTTCATCTTAGAGATGAAAGAAAATACAATGGTTATAAAATAAATTATGTTGGAAACCCCTTCGAAATGGACTTTGGTGACACTGAATCTAGTAAAGGTTACTATATTATTAATTTTGATACCTTGGAATATGATTTTTACGAAAACGTGATTTCACCAAAACATAAAAAAATAAAATTATCAGAATATGATAATTTTAAAGATGTTGTGAAAGATAATATAGTAAAAATTATTGTCGATAGAAACATTGAAATAGATGATTTGGATAAATGCACATCTAACATACAGAAACTCATCCCTCTGTGTCTATCATTTGATAACACTGTATCGTTTAATCCAGTGTCGGAAAAAATTGATGATGAATATGATCTATCTGGCGTTGATATGGAGAAAGCCATCACTGACTTCGTATCCTTATTGGACATAGAGAACAAAGAAGATGTTTCAAAATATACAATAGATTTATATAAACAAACATGAAAAAGGTAATTTTCAAAACACTGAAAGCTAAAAACTTTCTTAGCATAGGTAAAACACCAGTTGTTGTCAATTTTGTTAAAGGACTTAATATCATTACTGGTATTAATAGAGATTTGATGGATCGGCAAAATGGAACAGGTAAAAGTAGTGTCGTTGATGCTTTTTATTTTGCATTGTTTGGTGAAACAACTAGGGAATTGAAGAAAGAATTCATCAGCAACAATGTTACCAACGAAACCGCCGAGGCAAGCCTCGAATTCAGTATAGATGATAAGGAATATGAAATCATACGCACAATAAAACCATCCAAATGCACATTGTACGAAAATGGTGTTGATATTAGTAGAGACAGTATGGCTAACACTACGGAGTTTGTATTGTCTATTTTGAACCTGACACCTGAAATATTTTCAAATTGCATTTGTCTTTCTATAAACTCAACAATACCGTTTATGGCTCAGAAAAAAATCGATAAACGTAAATTTATTGAGGGTATTTTTAATCTGGACGTTTTTTCTAGGATGAACATATCTTTGAAAGACAATTACAATCAAAGTAAAAAGGAAATAGAATTTTTGGGAGGTAAACAAACAGAGTTGGGTAATTCTATAAAAATAATTACCACTCAAAATACTAAAATTTCAGAAGAAAGGGAAAAACGTAAAAGAATAATCAATGATAATATATCCAATTACGATCATCAACTTGAAAAACTGAAAGAGAAGGTATCAAAATATAAAATAGATGATAATTCAGATAGTATTAAAAAAATAGATAAACTTAAAATTAAAAAAAGCACAGAAAATGATAAGATTCAAGAATTTATTAAAGAGAGTACTGAGACGGTAACTAAAATAAAAATATCAAAAGATAATTTGTCTAAAATAGGCACTGATAAAGAAGAATGTCCTATATGTTTAAGGGCTATTACTGAAGATGACATTAAACATGTTGATGAAAGAAAAGCAAACATATCTGATGAAATTGGGAAATTAAATAACCACAGTATTTCATTATTGGCTTCTTTAAAAGTGCTCAAGCAGAATGTCGAACTGATAGATAAAGGTATTAATTCTTTGAATGATAATGTTAACAAAAATAATTTAAATATCCAGCAGAAGAAAAATGATGAGGAAAAGATATCATATATTGAAAAGGAAGTTGGTAAAGAAGTATCTCTTCTAGAAGACTTAAATAAAGCCTCGGTAGAAGAAGAGAAAGGCGTTGATGATTTAATTGAACGATATAAGAAATTTGATAATGAAATTTTAAAAAAGAAAAAGGAGTTTAAGGTTCTTGATAATGTTAAATTCGTTCTTTCAGAAGAAGGTGTTAAAAGTTATGTTATCAAGAAGATACTCACACTCTTTAATTCTAAGATATCTTTTTATCTTAAAGAATTGAATTCCAATGCGGTTATAACCTTTGATCAATACTTTGATGAGGATATTAAAAATGAAAGAGGTAAACCGACTATGTACTTTAATTATAGTGGAGCAGAAAGAAAAGCCATTGACCTCGCTGTTATGTTTGCATTCATTGATATGTTAAAAATGCAAACGAACGTTTACTACAATGTTCAATTTTATGATGAACTTTTAGACACAAGTTTAGATTCCGCTGGAGTTGAAAACGTGGTCAGATTACTTAATGATTTTGTGGAAAAATACTCCTATGGTATATATGTAATATCTCATAGGAAAGAATGTTCTAAACTTGCTAGTGGAGAAGTTGTATTTTTGGAAAAAAATAACGGAATAACTAAAAGAATAGAACACGAAACACTTGATTTTTAACAAAGCATATTTAATTATTAATACATGATTCATTTACCCAACAGTTTGATAACATCCCCATTTCTGAGAAATGCTGCTAGTCCTAATCCAGCAATCAGAACTGAAACAAAAAAGGACGATATGACTCCACCAGAAGCGAATATTCCTAGAGTTTTACAGTATTACGCTGACTATAGTGGTTGTGGTTTTTGGAGAATGATTTGGCCAGAGCATTTGTTGAATGCATTTAATCATTTTACGGTGCATGGTTCGACTGTAATGAACCTAGATCCCAGATACTATGTTAATGTCAAAGCTGTAAGAATTCAGAGACAGGCTACCAGCCATCAACTTCAGTTTGTTAAATTCTTAAAGGATGTATCTAAACAAGTTGGATTTCGAATTATTTATGAAATTGATGATATTGTGTTTTCGGAAGATATTCCAGAGTACAATAAGTATAAACCAGCTTTCACTGATCCAGAAATTAGAAAAAATTGTCAAGAAATCATGTCTTTATGTGATGAGGTTACTGTAACTTGTCCTTTCATGAAACAATATTACATGGAAAAAACAGGCCACAAACATGTTACAATTATTCCTAATTTTCCACCTAAATTTTGGTTGGGTCACTTCTATGATGAGAGGGCTATCTCTGCAAACTATGATACATATAAGAAGAAACCGAGAATCCTCTATGCTGGTTCTGGTGCTCACTTTGATGTTGATAATAGGGTTAACCAAAATGATGACTTTGCTCACGTTATCGAGGCCATAGCCAAAACAGTCGATAAGTACCAATGGGTGTTTTTAGGGGCATATCCATTACCTCTTAAAAATTTAATACAATCTGGTAAAATAGAATTTCACCCATGGGCAAATCTATATTTTTATGGGGAGAAGATAAAAAATCTTCGCGTCAATATGATGGTAGCCCCATTACAAGATAATAATTTCAATAAATCAAAGTCTGATTTGAAATTAGTAGAAGCTAATTGCTTCGGCATACCTATCGCGTGTCAGGATCTGTGTACTTATGAAGATGCTAAATTCAAGTTTAAGACTGGTGATGAGATGATAGCTCAAATTGATGATGTTCTAAGTAAGAAGGGACGTTACATGAACCTTTCCGCTAAAGCTAGATCAGATGCCAATAAGAGATGGTTGGAAAATGATGAAAACATATCTTGCTATCAAGAGTTATTTTCATATGGATATGGTGACCCTAGAAGAAAATATTTAAATAAAATCAACGGTATAGTTGCTTAATGATGTAGAGAATGGATGGATATGTTAAATATGTCAATAATGGAAAATACCATTCCATTTGAAATATAATCATAACTATAATTCCAACGACTAAAGAAAGCCAGAAACTTAAACATATCCAACAGGATAATAATGTTGCCAAAAATTGAGACCTAATTGATATAATGTCAATTAGGTTTTCAAGCATATATACGTCATTTCTTTTGAGTATATACTTTCCCAATGAACTGGCTAATGGGGAAAAAAACCATAGTATTAATAGACTATTCGTTGCTAACAGTCCTATCAAATACTCAATCATCTATAATTTAACGGTTGCTGCAATCCTGGCAGTGAAAGAATTCTTTAACTGCCTTTCTGCGCAAGAATTGCAGCCACCACCCCTTTTCATTGCATCCAATGCTTCTGCAAATTCTCTTCTTAGATTTGCACAATCTGGTATCTCTGGTGGACAAACTTCGTTTAAAGTAAAAAATTTTCTTGTAATCTCTTCCATAGTGTCTATAATTACTTATGCTTCCTTTGAATTTTTTATATAATGTATCGTAATATTTCATACAATTCTAAACAACGTTGTGTAAACCTAGGTACTTGGGGCGGTAACGGTGAGAGAATAACCGTTGAGGCCACATATAGACCGTACCTGTACATAGAAACTAACGGAACACCTGATGCTACTAGCATTTTTAATACTAAATTAAAAAAGAAAGTATTTCCTACTCAATATGATAGGAGTAAATTTGTTAAAGAACTAGATAGCAGTGTCAGGCTTTTTGAGAATTTAAACGTATATCAGCAATTTTTAGTTGATATGTTTCACATGGAATATGAGAAACCAGAATTTAATAAACACCCACTTAAGGTATTCTATATCGATATTGAGGTGTATTCCAAAGACGAAGGATTTCCTCATGCCGATATAGCTCCTGCTCCTGTTAATGTTATAACTCTATATGATAGTTTATCTGAAAAATTTTATACATGGGGTCTTAGCGCATACAAAGCCAAGGACGCTGATGTAAAATACTTTCATTGTTCATCTGAAAAGCAATTATTGGAAAAATTTTTAGATTTTGTATGTAAGGATCATATGGATGTGCTTTCTGGGTGGAACACGAAATTTTTCGATATTCCTTATTTGATTAATAGAATTAAGAAAATATGCGGTGATGATGATGCTGCCAGATTATCACCCACGAAGAATATTTACAGTAGAATGGGTTTCAATAAATTTGGAAAAGAAGAAACAGTTTGGATTATTGATGGAGTATCTTGTATTGATTATCTTGATGCTTATAGGAAATTCTGCGTATCTCCTAGAGAAAACTATAAACTAGATACAATAGCATCCGTAGAATTGGGTGAAAACAAGATAGATTTTGGTGGCGGTAATCTATCTGATTTGGCAGATGAAGATTGGGAGACTTTCGTTGATTACAATATACAGGACGTTAGGATCTTGGTTAAGTTGGACGATTCGCTAAAGTATATGGACCTATTAAGATCCCTATCGATTATGGGTTTAACTACAATGGAAAGCGCATTACACAGTATTGGTGTAATCACAGGTGCCGCCGCCATTAGAGCTAGACACCATGATAGGAAAATACATACTCTTATCAGAGATGTTAATAAAACGAGCAAAAACGAGGGTGCCTTTGTTAAAGAGCCAGAAAGCGGAGTACATAATAATTTAGTATCTTTCGACGCCAACTCTCTTTACCCAAATACCATGGTGACACTTAACATATCACCAGAAACAAAATTGGGAGCAATAGTAGACGAAGATTCTGAGATGGTAACTATAAGAGGCATTAATGACGATATTCACAAAATAAGTAGATCGTCATTTAATAAATTAGTGGAGAAGGAGTCTGTTGCCATATCAAAGGCCAATATTCTTTTCACACAGAAGAAGAAGGGTTTATTTCCTGAAATCATTGATGTTTATTATAAACAAAGGGTTGATGCCAGAAAGAGGATGGATAAGGTTAACAAGCTTCTTGTTACTGAAAAAGATCCGTCTGAAATAAAAAAACTACAGTATGAATCTAGGCTGTTGGACATTAAGCAGCATTCTTTGAAGATTTTTCTTAATTCTATATATGGTGCTTTTGGTAACAAATACTTCACATTGGGTGACGATGATCTAGCTAGGTCGATTACATTATCTGGGCAGGCTATTATCAATCAAGGTTCTGAGATCTTGACCAAATACGTTGAAAATTTAACTGGTAAAAAGATTGAACGAGAGGTTATTAGATATATTGATACTGATAGTTTGTTCTTTTCATTCGATGAGATCATATCACACAATGGTATTAAATTTTCGGAAAATGGTTTGGTAACAGCTGATATGTATAAATTGATCGATGAAGCATCCGATCATTTAAATTCAGAAATACTGAAATGGGGTGCCAATGAATTTAATAGTAAGGATTGTAGAATTGTATTTAAAAGAGAAAAAATTTGTGATGTTGCTATGCTTTTGAGAAAAAAACATTACATATTACATATTTTAGATAACGAGGGGATAGCTTGTAATAAATTCAAATACACTGGTGTTGATGTTGTTAAAAGCACGATGCCTAAAAAGGTTAAGCCATATGTTAAGAAAATTGCTGAGACATTGTTGACGACAATGAATAATCAGACGACAAATGATGCTGTCACTGAAGCGCATGATCAATTTTTAAAATTACCACTTGAAGAAATAGCCACGATTAAGGGTATTAAGAATTATGAAAAATACTCCAAATTGTGTAATGAATTTCAAACAACTAAGGGGATGCCTAACCACGTTAAAGCTGCTTATTATTATAATTTATTGATAGAGAGATTGGAATTGGATAATAAGTATGAGAAGATTCAGAGTGGAGATAAAATAAAACTTTTCTATCTGAAGAAACCTAATAGGTTTGGAATAGATGCTATAGCTTTTAAATATTATTATCCAGACGAATTTAAGTCTTTATTTGAACCAGATTACGAGAAGATGTTCGATAAGGTTATATTTTCACCAGTTCAAAAGTTTTTTGAGGCTGTAAATTGGATTCCGCAAAAACCCAACGATATGACAACTTGTGATTTAGTTAATTTTTTTGCAGAATAATTGTTGATTTTTTATTTAAACGTGTTAAATTATTTACCTATGGAAGAACAAGCAAATACAAAGGTTTTTATCGATCACGTTGGACATACTATCGTTGGTGATGTTTTATCATCAGATGGTAAACTGAGAGTTAAAAATCCAGCAATTCTAATCGCATCACCTAATAATACTGGGCAACTTACAGTTCAATTGGTTCCAGTTTTCTTCAAGGAATTTGTGAATATTACAGTTCGTGATGAAGGTGTTATTTTTAATTATGACCTTTCTAAGATCGTAATGTCAGAAGTTAATTTGGATGAGAGACTATTAGAGCAATATGTTAATATGTTTAAACCCACTCAAAGGGTTGAAACTAAAGAGGCACCTACCATCAAGTTGTTTGATGAATAGGTATCAATAGTTAAAAATAAATAAAAAAAAAGATCCGTGAGAGTTTGACTTTCACGGATCTTTTGTTATTATAGGGTATGGGTAAAAATAAAAAAGAAGTTGATGAAACAAGTGAAGAAGTTGGTAACATTAAAGATGTATTTAAGATTCTAGATGATCTTAATCCAGAAGCAGCGTATTTGAATGAAAACACGCTATCAACAGTTAAAGAGTGGGTGGATACTGGTTCTATGGCTTTAAATGCCATTATTTCTGGTTCTTTGTATGGTGGCATTCCCATGGGGAGAATCACAGGCTTGGCTGGTCCACAAGCTTGCGGAAAAACACTTATCGCTAACAAGGTGATGGCTAATGCTCAAAAGAAAGGAATGCATGTGGTTTACTTTGATACTGAAAATGCTCTTGATCCAGAGACTGCCATTAACCTTGGATGTGATGCTTCTAAGATTAAACATTGTCCTGTTGAAATTATTGAGGATTGTAGAAATCAAATTGTGAAATTCCTAAAGAGTGTAGTAGAGAATAAATTACAAGGTAAAGTTATGTTGGTAATTGATTCTTTGGGTAATTTAATTTCTTCGAGAGAAGCTAAGATCATTGAAGATGGGAAGGATAGTGCCGATATGGGTGCAAGAGCGGTTAGTCTTAAGAGTATGTTGAGGGCTATCACTCATGCGGCGGCCAAGGCTAATACGCCAGTTCTTTTTACAAATCACGTATATGATAATCCAGCAGCCTTGTATCCAACATTGGTTAAGAATCAATCGGGTGGATCTGGTCCTCTTTATATGAGTTCCGTGCTTGTGCAAATGTCAACAAAGCAAGAAAGATCTGGAAAATCTGATAATAAAAATTCAGATGATGAAATTACCCCTCTATCTAAAGACGTTAATGGTTTAACAATGCGAGCATTTACTACGAAAAATCGTTTTGTTCCTCCATTTTTAACATGTGAAATGTATTTGAACTTTAGGTCTGGTCTGAACAAGTATTCTGGTTTGCTTGAGATGGCTGAAGGATATGGTGTATTGGAAAAACAGGGACATAGACATGCACTGAACGGTGAAGTTCTTGGTTTTTATAAAGATTGGCGTAACGATGCCGCCGTATGGGATAAGATTCTCCCATTACTTGAAGAAAAACTTAAGAATGAATTAAAGTTTAAAAAAGAAGACTAATTAAGTTATTTTAAATAACTGAATCTCAAGAGTTCAAGTCGATATTAACTATATTGATTTGAACTCTTATTTTTTAAACATAAATATAATTATGAATACCATTTATGGTGCAAATAATAAGAAAACATTCATTGAGTTACAAGCCCTAAACACAGGTAAAAGTAAATTAAATTTTTCAATGTTTCTTATGGGAAATGAATCATTTGAGGTATATAAGGTTCATGTATTGGCTAAGAATTATAAATTCCCAAGAAAGAAGTATAACACTTTTTTTGGAATTACTGAACCCAAAACTAAAGAATTTTCACCAGATTACATGAGTCCAATTATTACCGATGAATGGTTTGTAGCGTGTTGCGGTGATATAACAAACAGGAAAGAATTGATGAATGAAGTTGAGGGTGATACTGTTAGTTTAATAGTATCTGATCTGTTAGTTGCCATATCTAAAAATTCAAAAAAGAACGATGTTAAACTTATAAGTGAAACCTTATCTTATCTACAAGGTAATTATAGCATGTGGATACATAATGCTGTAACTAGAAATTCATTTATTGTTAAGTGTAATGCTGATTTATATGTTGATATATACGAAAATACCTTCTCATCTGTTAAGTTTGATAAATCTTCCGAACTCCAAGATGGAGAAATTTATCAGTTAACTAGAGAAGGTATTACGAATGTTGGCTCTTTTGAGTGTCCTATATGTTAGTAATTAGATGACCTAAAATCTTCATCTTGTCCACGCCAATCGGTACCCATTCTGCGAATTTCATCTTCAATTTTGTTTCTTTCAACATCTTTACCCATGCCCGCAGCAAAATCACTTCTTTTACCCAATTTAGATAGTTCTGGATCTTCGTCAATATCGTAGTCATCATCCTCAAAATTTTGCAAAACGGCATTCTCTGTTCCGCTTTCAAAATCATCGAAAGCCTCTGCTTCCATTTCTTCTTCTCTAAGAACACCCAATTCTGTCAATTTTTCATAAACCTTCAATGGTGATTCTTTAATTTGGTCTTCTTCATCGAGAATTGAATTTGCCATTTCAATTGCCTTTTTCAAATTTGTGAAAATCTCAGTATCTTCACTCATGTCTGGTATATTGCGAAGGATAGCACGAATAACTGGTCCTAGATTAAGACCTATTTCATCGGCTTTTATCACCACGTTTTTCTTAGGACGCGGCTCGTCTGGGGTATCATCATCTAAATCGTCAATATCGGCATCGATATCGCTCATATCATCATCAGAGGCATCCCCGATGATGTTTTGCTCGTTTAGTATTAATTGTTTATAGGATTCGAATATAGCTTCCTGATCTTTGTTTCTCATAGTATTGAATTATTTAGTTTATATGTTACAATATTTTTATGAATATTGTTGCGTGTAGCATATCACGAAGTGCTGATCCTTGTCAAACTAAAATTTTCAAAAATCTTCAAAAAATAAATAAGCATTCTGAAAATAAAATAGATTTAAAATTAAAACATAATAACACGAAGATGGGTTTATGTGAATTTTATAATAAATGTATTGACGAACATGCCAAGATCTGCGATTATATGATTCTTGTCCACGATGACGTGGAATTTATAAACATGGATTTGGCTTATCAAATAGAACAGGGAATGCAAAAATACGACATCTTAGGTGTTGCTGGATGCATCGATCCCACAATTAAAGATGATAACTTGTGGCATCTTATGACTGATAGAAGCAAGTTGAGGGGGTTTGCTGGTCATCCATGTTCCAATGATCCAGAAGAATTTTATGTTACAGTATTTGGACCATCTCCAAATAGAGTAGCTATGATTGATGGTGTTGTCATGGTATTGAATTGTAAAAAGATATTGGAATCTAATACTAGATTTGATGAAAACTATATGTTTCACCATTATGATTTAGACTTTTCTATTCAATGCAATATTAATAAATTAAAAATTGGCACTTGGCCTATTTTAATCAACCATAGTTCACCAGGTTTAAAGGAAAGACATAAAGGTTGGAGTGATTCAAACGAATATTTTAAAAATAAATGGAAAAAAATACTACAAAAATAGATTTAGATTACTACGAGAAAGTTGTGATGTATAACTGTCTTTTTGACAGTGGATATTTGGGGGCTATCATTGATCATTTAAATCCAAGCATCTTCATGGATAAGGATATTAAGTGCATAATTAGCATTATAACCGACTTCTACATTAAAAGGAGCGAAGTTCCATCTTTAGTTGAGATTAAAACATATACAGATGAGCCTAGTTCTAAGGAATCTCTAAAAAGCTTGGGAGTTAAACTTAGGGAACTTGAAAATGTAAAATTTAATCGTGATGAATTATTTGAAAATACAGAAACCTTCCTCAAAGAAAGGTCTGTATATAATACCCTTTTAGAAGCTGCTCAAAAGCTCGATGGCGGTAACTTAGATTCATCCGCATTACTGATTAAGATGGAGAAAGCTGTAGGCATAAATTTATCAACATCCATAGGTATGAGTCTTCTGGACGATGTTGATCACTTTATAAACGAACTTTCTAAGAATGAGAGTAAAATATCTAGTGGGTGGAGATGGTTGGATAATAAGATTAGTGGTGGTTTTTGTGAGAATGGTAGGGCATTATATGTCTTTATCGGTGAAACAAATGTCGGTAAATCCATTTTCCTTGGAAATGTTGCTGCTAATGTGGCAATGCAAGGCAAGACATGTTTGGTAATTTCTTTGGAAATGTCTGAGATCATGTATGGAATGCGATTCGCATCCAATTTGACTAAAATTCCAATGTTTGAGTTGAAGAATGATTTTGGCAAGCTCAAAAACCAATTGAATAATATCAAGAAGAGAAATAAGGAATCGAAAATTCTAATTAAAGAATTCCCTCCATCAACAATATCCCCATTTCAAGTTGCGGCATATTTGAAAAAATTACAGCAGAGAGGTATTAAGGTTGATTGTTTGGTATTGGACTATTTGAATCTGATGGACAGTGGTGTTAAAGGTGTTAGTAATATGTACGAACGTGTTAAACATATATCTGAGCAACTCAGAGCCGTTTCCTACAAGTTTAGCATTCCTGTCATCACCGCATCTCAAATTAATCGTTCAGGTTATAATTCCGCTAGTCCTAGTTTAGAAACAATTTCTGAGGGTATTAGTTTAGCGAACACCGCAGATTGTATTTTCAATATTTGGCAAACCGATGAAGATAAAGATAATGGTTTTATCAATATGGGAGTAGCTAAAAATCGTTTTGGACCCAATTTTGGATCGACTGTGTTGAAAATAGATTATACCACATTAACCTTGTCTGAGGAAGATGTGAGAAGCGGGACAGATGAAGTCTGTGAATTTAATAAATCAATTAAATCACTTGAAGATTGATGAATCCGTTATAAGTTAATAGATAATGGATAACAAGAAAAAAATACATGTATTTGTTCACTCCGATTTGGATGGAGTGACATCGTATATGGTGTTACAATGGTATTTGTGGAATATTCCTACATATACTATAAGTAACCATGAAAATCTACATAATAGCGTATCTAAATGGTTATTAAAAAATAAAATAGACGAATATGACTCTATTTACTTTTTAGGTTTTGATACCTGTAATATATTACATTTAATTGATCATAAGAACGTATACATCTTCGATCATCACCAAGAGGCTGAAAGGTGTCTATCTCTCTATGTGAACGCTAAAGTTAAGGTATTGGAATATGGTTCTACTGTGTTGGGGCTATATAGGCATTTGAAAGATACCATGAAAGACAGGAAAATAACAGCGGATCAAAGAAAGTTGGTTGCTTTGGTAGATGATTATGCTTCCTATAGATTACTGGAAAGGGAAACTTCAATTGGCTTAAACATGATATTTTGGAATTATCAGGGAGATAAACTTGAAAAGTTTAGAAATGATTTCAATAATGGATTCACCGCATTCGGAAACGATCAATTAAAGATCATAGATTTTTATAAAAATAAAATTAGAAAAATAATTGATGCTGCTGATTTTTATGTTGGTGACTTTAAGATACAAGGGGTTTTCCGCAAAGTTATAGCCACATTTGCGGATACTTGTATAAATGAAGTAGCCTCTGAATTAACGAATATGGGATTTGAAATAGCTATAGTTGTTAATGCCGTTACTAAAAAAGTGAACTTTAGAAAAAACCATCACTCAAATGTAGACTTACCAAAATTGGCTAAAAATCTCACAGATGGTGGTGGGTATAAAAATACCGCAGGAGGTTTGTTAACTGAAAAATTCATGACCTTTACAAAACTTTTAAATAAATATGATATCGGAAAAGGAAAATAGAGAAAAAGAACACATTTTTAATTCATTCTGTAGTTTTATAAGTATATTGAATAACAAGAAGATGAATTATGCATCAATTCTGTTATTGTATATTCAGGATATTAAAATACGTGATTTCTTCAAATTGATAAACAATATTGACAATGATATGGATGCTGTTAGGCTATTTTTAGATAATGACGCGTCTTTATATAAATCTAAATATGTTATGAAATTTCTTAACAATAAGAAAAACAAAAAAATTATAGATTCACTACGTTAGTTGTTTAACTAAATGAGAGATTTGGAAAATATATACAATACTTATTTGAGGATAAGTAGAACGAAGAAAAATTTACCATATAAAACTAGAAAGGATTTTTCCACTATTAGCGATGATGTCAATTATGCCACGTTGTTGAAATTGGAAAATTTTTTCAATAGGAACTCATATGTGAATCTGAATGATTTTTTCGAAGCTCCCTATATGATATACGAAGATGAAAATCATTTTGATTTGAATTTTTATATAACACAGAAGGCTATGAAAACCTATAGTTTGTATCAGAAGAAAAAAACATATTTAGATCCAGATTCTGATGTTCAAAAGAAAGCGGTATTGAGTGGTTTGGAGTTCATATATAAATTTTGTAAACATAATAAACTCGGCTTGCACGAATACATATATCACAAAACCAATAACATGAATACTGTGTTTTTACATTTAAAGGAAAAAAATATATCGGTTTATAACTGTTTATCTTTTTCTAATTTCGATAAGGTAGTTAATTCCCAGAATTATGAACTTCTAGAATTCATGCTTGGAGATGTCATTTCCAAGTTATCCATATTCCGCACTAAATTATACTCTTCCGTGAAGTGTAATAAAATTTCCACGGATGGTTTAAAAATATTGAAAGATAGGCTTGACATATACAAAAACTAATGTAATATTGCTTACGAATATGAATACATTCACCAACAAAATGTTTGATAGCATTAAAGATGCTCTTCAAAAGAACGCAGTTCAATCTGGTACAAGAAACATTCTCAAATTTGAGAAGGATAAAACTTATACCGTTAGACTGATTCCGAATGTGTCCTCACCAGAGAAGACATTCTTCCACTATTATACCTATGACTGGAGTTCATTTGGAACTGGTCAGTATACCAGTGTTTTATCTCCAACTACATTTGGTCAACGTTGCCCAATCACCGACACTAAGTTTAAGGTGTTGAGAAATGGTACCGATGAGGAAAAGGCTAAGGCAAATCTTCTTCGCCGTAATGAACGCTGGTTGATTAACGCTTATGTTGTTGATGACCCCACAAACCCTGAAAATAATGGGACATTGAAGATTATTCGTTATGGAAAGCAACTCCATAAGATTATTTCCGATGCGATTGATGGTGAAGGTTCAGAAGACTTTGGTCCAAGGATCTTTGATCTATCTGAAAATGGAGTAAACTTTAAGATCAAGTCTGAACAACAGGGTGATTATATTTCATATACATCTTCCAAGTTCACAATGCCTCGTAAGATTGAGGGAATGACTGATACTAAGGCAGAGGAGGTTTACAATTTAGCATTTGATTTGACTTCAATCGTTTCAACAAAATCTCAGGACGAGTTGCTTGAAATTCTAGATGAGCATTTCTTTGTGAAGCCGACACTCCTTGTTGAGAACAAGGCGTTCCAACAGAAACAAGCGGCTGTAGTTGAGGCATCTGGAGAATTCAGTACACCTAAAGCATCTGGTTCAGATGATGATACTTCTCCATTCGCAAGCGATAGTGAAGATGATGATAATTTAAAGAAATTATTGGCCGATCTAGATTAAAAAATGGAAGATACCTTTCAACCAGGAGGGGACTTGCCAGCTAATCACCCTTTAGTGCTCGAAGCACTAAAGGGTATTATCTCTGGTCCAATATCCGAACTAAGAAGTAACGTGGATAATTTAATTGTCAATTCTTCCACCTCGCTATCTAAGGGCATGGTGAATTATGATAACATATTACCCAATTATAATAATTCGGGTAATCAATCTGCGGCTGCTGATTATAATACAAATATAATCAATAGTATTATGGAAGATTCATCCATTGTTAATTATGTTGGAAATGTGAATCAACATAAACCAGTGCAGAGTTTTTCTATTCAAGAAACCATTAAACCTGTTCAGGTTAATAATAGTCAAGTTGATAGAAATCAACTTGAATTGCCTTTATTTAAACAGGCAGAAGTTAGTGATATTCATAAGAAATTGTTTGACCTTGAGAAGAAGCTTGATATAATCATTAAACATGTCAAAAACAATAAAAATTAAGAGTAAATTAAATTTTGTAAAAAATTTCTTATCACCCATATCTAAGATATCTGATGCCTCTATTTTGGAAGTTAATGCTGACAAGTTGTCCTGTTTAACATGTACTAGCGATAATAGTATCTATATTCACGTCGAATACCCCATAGAGTCTGAATTCGTTGATATCAAGACATTAAATTGTCCAGATATTAAAAAGTTAATTAAAGCATTTGATACAATTGCTACGGATGATGTTTCTTTTGAGTTAGAGGAGAATAACTTATCTTATAAAGATTCTGGTATTCGTTTCAAATATCATTTGCAGGAAGATGGTATAATAAAGAGTCCAAAAATGAGTTTGAACAGATTGAGGGACACTGAATTTCAATCCAGCTTTTCAATAAAAAAGCAGACTATTAGAGATTTAATAAAGGGTTCCGTTTTTAGTTCAGAGTCGAATAAGATATATTTATTTGGAAATAGTAATGACGGCATTCATGGTGAATTAACCGACAAGACTAGAAATAATATAGACACAATAACTTTAAGAATTTCTGAATCTTTTTTTGGAGATCCTGTAGATTCTTTACCTTTAAATTTTGAGATATTTAGGATTATGGATATTTCTAATATTGATGAAATTAAAGTTAAAATAAATGTTAAAATTGGAGTTGTATTATTTGAGATTGAGAATAATTATAATAAAATGAAATACATCATGTCTTCCTTAATAAAATGAAAAACGATACTAGACACAAAACAAAAAATTCCATTAAAACTCCTAGTTATTTTATTAAAAGACTTAAGGATTCTGGTTTCATAGTATGGAAAATGTTTGATGATTATGGTATTCATGATCCTCGTTGTTGGAGTGTTTTAGTTGATCCGAAAGGATCATCTCTATGGATAACTTGTTATGTTAACAAGGAATTTATGGGCGACATTATGTTTGAGCTTAATGATGGGGGTCAGAAATTCGCTAAAAATTTATCGATTAAAACTGAAAGTTTGGAAGTTATTATAACTCATTTAATTAATGCTGGCGTTAGGAATAATTCCATCAATAGCCCATATCATAAAGATAAATAATTCAATCATGGAAGGAAATGATAATAATAAACGGAGGGCAAAAAAAAAACTTCCTGTAAATGATATTAAAATGAGTGCGATTGACAGTGCTCAAATAAATGAATTATTGATTGATTCTATTCAGAATTATGTTAGAGGCGTTAAGAAAAAAACAAAAGACAGTGAGGAAGCTGTTAAAATAATAAACAATCATGTATCAGAGTTCCTCCAGGCTTTTATGATATTTGGTTACGATATGAAGGGCGATCCAATTTGCATCCATCATGCAAATACGCAAATAGACTCTGATGCATTGAGTTCCTTAATGAGTAGAGTTATTTTCAATAGGGGGGAATAAGATAATGAATCTGTTGGGAAAGATTTTTAATTTTTTTTCCCCAGTTAAAAAAACCCACATAACTAAGGGTTCATCTTATGCTATTCTTAGGGGTGACTACTATGGTGAAATATTTGTGTTTTTTCATCAAGAGGATGATACTTTGTTTTTTGTATCTTTACCTAAGATGGAAATACGAAAGGTTGATATTATTAAATTCGACATTGGTTTGGAAAATAAAATATTAGACTTTGTAAACATTGTTCCATCTGATGTATATAAATTAGTTAAAATACATGGAAAAAACACAATGTCTAAATAAATAGTTTAAATGAACAATGTACAGCCACGTATTATAACATCTCCGATATCTGGACAACCTTGCGTTCCTAGAATTATTGAAACTAGACAAGGGAAGAATATGGTTAAAGAGGCTCATTGGATTGATCCTGCTTCTGGTGCATTCATACGTAAGGGTGTTGTGAGCATAACACCGATTGAGTCAGAAAATCCTTGACATAGTTTATTGTTGTAGTATTCTTACCTCATGGTAGTCTTACCAGAAGAATACATTGTATCTAAATTTTATCAATATGCGGGTTCTCCCAAATATAATAGGGGTTGTAATTCATATCAAGCCAGTTGTCCCATTTGTAGGGAAGGGTCTTCTTGGTTGAGAAAGCAGAGATGCTATTATCTCGCTAAAAAAAATATAATACATTGTCATAATTGTGGATGGCATGGTAATCCTGTCAATTGGATTATGGAGTTGAGTGGTGATTTGTTTATCGATGTTATCAATGAGTCAAAGAACTATGATACTGTAAATGTAAATGATGCCCCAAAACCTAAAAAAAAGATAGTTGATTATGACTTGCCGAGTGATTGTATCGATTTGACGGATCAGGAACAGGTTCTTTTCTTCAATAATGAACCTGTAGTTAAAAAGGCACTGGAAGTATTGAAGGATAGAAAAATGATGACAGCTATAAATCATCCAAAAAAATACTATGTGACCTTGAATGACTTCGTTCATGGTAATAGACTGATAATTCCATTTTACGATGAAAGCAATAAAATTGTTTTTTATCAATCTAGGAAATTGTTATTGGATGATAATAAACCAAAGTATCTATCTAAAAAAAATTCAGAGAGATCAGTCTTCAATATAAACAATGTAGATAAGGATATACCATATATATTTGTAACTGAAGGACCCATAGACTCGACATTTATTAAAAATGGTGTGGCACTAGCTGGCATATCTGAGTCTGGTAGTGATACCTTTACTGAAAGGCAAAGGTATCAAATTCAATTATTTCCACTACATGAATTAATTTTCGTTTTAGATAATCAATGGATTGATGCCACATCCAAAAAGAAAAGTAAAGCCTTACTCGATGCGGGTAAGAAGGTTTTTATCTGGCCTAAAGAATACTCAAAATATAAGGATTTGAATGATGTGTGTATAGCCTACAATATAGATGAATTCCCATATAAATTCATATGCAAGCACTCTTATACTGGAATGACTGGTAAGATAAAACTATCTGAGATTAAGTGAGATTAATCTTGTTCACCAGCGATTAAATAACCCTTAAGAGCTTCTGCCAATCCAGAAAGCTCAACTGCTATTCTACTTATTCTTCTATGTTCTGAAGAAGCTATTTTTTCAAACAGTGTATCGCAACCAGCATTGTGTAATTGTCCCTGTACTGACGTTTGATTGACACCGTTAACATACTCTACAAATCTTTCAATTTCTGAAATCCAACTAGCCAAGATATTTTTCTGTTTTGCTAGGGATTCCTTACGAATAACCTCTACTTGACCAGAAGCTCCATCGAAGGCTTCTGGAGGCGTACCAGCATCTAATTCAGCCGCCATAGCACCAGCCTCATCTTCTGGAACGGCATCAATTGAATCCGTTTCAACTTCATCTTGTTCCAGAAGTGTATTAAAATATTTTTCGTAAATTCCCATAAGATTATTTAGCTATTGTACCTAAATATTTAGTAGCGATGAGAGAAAAATTTAATATCTTACAGGAAGATGATACTAAAATCTATAATAAGTGGGTTAAAGGTATAGCTAAACAAGAAGCTCCCTCAGAAGTCATTACTGTAGATGATATTGTAAATACGCACAGAAACAGTACGACATATAAGGGACCCGAAAATTTACCCTTTGGATTAAATTCTCTTTTACAACAAATTGGAAATTTATTCGTTCAGTCCGCTAACCTTAGATTGAATTTACGAAATTCTTTATCAAATCCAGTCATTTCTGATTATGCACAAAAAGTTAGGGCTGTTAATACCATTAACGATAAATTGGCCAAAATACAAGAAATTATTTTTTCAACAACGGAAGATATGAATAAAATAGTTGAAAATCCCAAAAAATGATATAAAATATATTTGTGATTAAAAAATTAGCATATAGCTTTGCGATAACGCTTATAGTTTCAATATTGGGTGGGTTATTTTTCTTAAACTTTGGATTTAATTTTTGGATTAGCAGTATTTTCTTTTTTCTACTACAAATTATTCTTTTTTATTTTTATGGTGAACACGTTAAAAGGCAAAATGCATTCTTTAAAGCACAACTAGAACTTGAGGCTGCTATAGAGTTGTCCAAAATAACAGCTAGTGTCACTTGTCCATGTGATAAAAAAATAAAAAGTGAAATTCAAATAGATATCAATGGTGATAATACATATCAGTGCGGTGAGTGTTATAAAAAAATAGGAGTAATCGTAGAGACTAAAACTGTATTAAAAACCGACCCAATAACACACGACCCCCTATCTCACCCAGAAGTATTAAATACTTTCGAGGAAGCATTGAAAGACCCATCACATAATGATAGAATTTGACGAAGTTAAGGGTAGTAACATATCTCCAGAAGGAGACAATACGAGAATTCCTTCCGAGAAGGAAGTTGAATTGTTTTTTGAAATGCATTTTAAAAAAAATGTCGATGATTATTTGATTTATAAGAAAAATAAATTCAAAAACCCAAACAAGGAGACACTCAAGGATTTTATTTTCAAATTGGAAAATTTTGTTAAGGTTGAAAACAAAAATGATGAAAATTCATATCTAATCGACCTCCTCTTTTCCAATATCCAAACCAACATTAAAATATTAGATAATTTGAAATGTTTGCCAGATAATAAAAAAATACTATCGTTTTTAACATCTTTCACGGTTTCTAAATTTTTCACTTGACACTTTCAGATGCAAGTAGTAATATCCCTTATTCAATATGAATAATATAACAATCGAAACTAAAAGCGGTGATTACAATATAAGCAGAGAGGGATTTATTAGATGGCTATGTCTTCTAGAGATTGTTGAAAAAACTGAAGAAAAAGCTAGAGAGTTGAAAGTTAACTTGGATAATATTGACTGGGTTAAGCCAGTTGCTTTTAAAAAATATATGAAAGAAAGATTTAAAAGTATGGAAATTGACTTGGATGCCGAGGAGGGAGGCATTGGGAGGAATTTGGATTATAACCCTCTTAATAATATCCCCCGTATTCAAGAGTATCATTCACAGACATATCAAACACAAACTTCTTTGATTCAGAATCAGGATCTTGTGGATACGATTCATCACGTTTAACGAGAGGAGTTTTGGAGCCAGATAAATCACCGTAAAAGCTATCATCATAGACTTGAGCATTCCCTTTCTCCTGTGAGAGATTCTCAAAGGAATGCTCAAGTCTTTTGGCTTTTAATAACCAGACATAGTGTCCACCTAGGGGATTTATTTGTGAATTATCCTCATCGCACCTTTCAGTGATTTCATACATTTTACCATCACGCTCACCAGGTCTATCTGAACCATATTCAACTAATTTAAATACGTCTCCAGCCTTTGGTTCGAGGCTAGGTGGATAGTGTGCATAGAATGAACTAATGTGTAAATAGGCTGTGACTTGATCATCGGATTGATATCCAAACTTAGATAGAACCAATGCATTTTCTGTCAAAGTCATGATCATTATCATCGTCTTCGGTAATTCAAATTGATTTAATGGCATCTCTCCGTAAGTTAGATCACCATCTTGTAAATTAAAAAGATTTCTATAATATAATATCTTTTGACCATACATGTCTATTTGTTCTCGCCAGTAATTACTATAAAGTGCTCTCTCCGCTTGATTTTTATCCTTATCTGTAAACCTTATTGTTGGTTGAATGTATTCTAGGTAATTATTCGGATACGTTCTGATACAATTCACTCCAGTATATTTGTCGTAAGTTATCATTTTTTTAGTATAAAAGAGTTGGTGGGTTCATTCCAAATAATCATAATTCCTGTATTCCCCAATTTCTTAGGTTCTAATTTAGAAACGCTATTTATGTGATATTTTTTACAAATAGCTCTCAGCTGAACTATGTTTACTGGAACATTTACAGTTGGATTGTTTTTCAATCTTTCAACCTGTTGAATTACGCTCATGTCGGGTTTATGCATTTCTGGCACAGTTTGAGCGTGTTTTCTTTTAAATGGATCTAAAACAATAGATCTCCTATGTCTGGATTCTTTATTTCTTTTATGCTTGGTTTCACCCATAGGCATAAACATATTAGCATAACCACCATTCCATGTTTGCTCTAAAATAATAGAAAATGTATTGGCAAATAATCCCATAGAATTATTTAACCAAAAACCTATTCAGAAGCTCCAGCTTCAGGTGCTTGATTTTCAGGAGGTGTGCCACCAGAGGGAGGAGGTCCAAAATTAGGAGGAGCTTCACTTCCACCGCCAGCAGGAGGAGGAGCTTCACCGCCACCAGAAGGAGGTGGAGCACCTTCACCTCCTGGAATAGCCCCTCCAGCTCCAGCCGCTAATGGTTGACCCTCAACCATTTCTCCACTAACTGCCGCACCTCTCCAGTTTCCACCATTTGCTTGAATTTGAGCCAATTCAAATTCAAGTTCTTTATCTTTTTTCAAGAATGCTCTATTTGCCAATATTTCTTGATCATCCCACTTGAGGTATTTCTTTTGTGCATATGTCTTAGAGATAGATTCATTCTGAGTCATATTATTAAATGTTGTATATTTTATTTCAGACTTTTGAGCTTCTCTCATTTCGTAAAAATTAACAGGAGGTACGAAATTTAAGTTGAAGTCAGTTTCCTTTATATCATATTTGTCCCAAAGTCCCTTTAGTCTTAAATGGACAATAAATGTGTTTTTTATGCTTTCAGAAAATTGAGACTGTAGTCTCATAATAAAGTTTGCGAATTTCAATTCTTCTCTAAGGATAGACATGCCGTCATTATAAGCAGATTCTGGTGAGATTCTATTTACTGGAACCTTCAATGCCTTGTATAGTTTTATTAAAAAATAATCTAAATCTGGTAAACTATTGAGAGCTTGTCCAGCGGGTAATGATTTGACATCAGTGCCTTCCGATCCCTGTCTTTTAGCGAACCAATAGTTATCCAAATAACTCTGAGGATTAAACTTATTAACTTGCCCACTTTGATCCATGTCAAATGTTCTCTTGGACCAATAATCTTGAATCATCTTCCTAAGATATGCTTCAGCTTTAGGTGCTGGCATCGTACCGACATCCACATTGAAGACCAATCTCTCAGGTGCTCTAGCTAAACGATAAATTACTATACTATCTTCAATCAAAGATAACTGCCTATAAGATCTTCTTGCGTTTTCAATAAAAGGAATACGCATTGTTTTGTTCTCATTCCAAATACCAGAATTAACATATGTTATCTGATTCTTATCCATTGGAATTAATGCATAATCTATTATTTTTGAAGGATTTGTCTTATCGAAAACTGGTTTACGTAGCAAAAATCCTTTGATCATCATATTTTGGACATTACCAAAAATGGGATCGATCAATTCAGTAGGGACACTAATAACTCCTAGAACACCCTCATCTTCTCTCTCCTTGTGAATTACATTTTCCCAATACAATTCCCCATCAACTAATACACTGCGAATGTATTCCCAACCTTTTTTCTCAAGTTCAAAATAATTTATAACCTTATCGAACTCTTCATCTATTTCCTTTTTAACCTCTGTTTTAAATTTTTCTTTGGTGTATTCTAACAATATGATTTCACCATTTTCATTTTTATTTATTCCCTCATCACAAATTTCATCCAATGCTTCACTTACCTCCGAAAAAGCCGCCATTACACGATAGTCACGAATTCTTGCGATCTTATCTGCCTGAACATTCGCATACATGTATTGCGAAAAGTTTGAATCGATGTTAAAAAATGCAGAAGGTGATAAATCATTGTATTCAGATGAAGAACTAATACTTTGTCTGGACAGTGCTTCGGTTCTTTTAGAACCAGTATCTTGAAAGGATTTAAATTTCGGATTTAGTTTAGAAATAGTATCTATAACAGTATAAGACTGATATGGAAGATAAGAATTAACATAATTCATTAAACTTCTTCCGAATGTAGATTCTCTTCCTGTTGAGGCGTTTGCTGGCACGTTATTATTTATGTGTCGGTTTTCAAAAATAAAGTTTTTTTGTCTGGTATTTTTAGAAATTTCAACTACAATACGAATAATGCAAACATTAGATTACGTAAAAAATATACTATTTCATAAAAAAAAGCACACTTCAAAAAATATAGAAGATCTTAAAACATACAATCCATTTATGGTTAATCGTTGGGCATCTATGTTTGATGGTGAATCCGCGAACATCATAAATCAAACCACCAATAAGGTCAATTATTTTAACAATGATAAGGATATGCACTATAAAATGTTATTAAATATTGTTCCGAAAAAGAAATCCAAAATGATAGATTACATTAAAAAACAAATTGAAGAAACAGTTGAATAATATCCCTTGCATTTTAATATTATGGTGTAAATAGAAACACATATGAAAATGGATATTGATAAATTGGAAGTACAACGATCTTTGATCGATTTAGATGGTTTTTCGCAAAATTCTTTAAACAGTGTTTTTATTGGATACGATCTATCTCAAGTATTGGATGATATTGTTTTGGTGGAGTTGGTGGATTTGGGTGGACACACTAATGAAATTGTTAGAAATGGCTTGATTGTTCCAGTTAACGCTGACACCCAAGCATGGAGGGTTGGTAAAGTAATTCTTTGCGGTCAGGGTGTATCTCTGGTCAAAAAAGATGATCACGTTATTTTCCCCAATAATAAAGGCATCATGATTTCTAATGTCGAAATTGACGGTTACGGCACATTGAATCATGGGCAGTTTTTAAATGAACATAGAATTTTCGGCATAGCTAAACCTAGAAAAGATGTACATATCAAGACAGAATCTAAAAGCACTCGCAACAACAAACGTTTGCGAAATTAAGTTCCGCCGAAGGAACTATGTTGTGGGTAAATCATTGTACAGAAGAATGTTATGTACAAGATCACCATTACTACTAGAGTCCTTAGATGGTAGGCTAACCTTGAATTATGATGGGAGAATGTACAACCCTCCAGCATATAATCCAGATGATTATAAATTAGTGTTGGTTTGGGATATTTTAATGCAAGATTATAGGTGCGTTAATATGAGTTACTGTAATTTGATTGCTAAGATACCTCTAATAAACAATGATGCCATTAATAAATTTTGGGATTACTTTAATAAAGAGATATATCCAAAAAGTCCCAATGAAAAACAATATTGGATGAATTTGTAAATTATGAAAGACACTGGAAATGAAATATTCTTAGATAATTTGCATCGAAATTTACGTTTCGTTTGCAATAATAAGACAATGAAGGAAGGTAAGTTGATACTTTTCAATTTTAGTGATTTTTATTATTCTTTCACTTTAGATGTTTCTGGTACAATAAAATATTACAAATTACCGATGGCTTTTTCAGTGACAGACAACTTGAGTTCTATACGTTTAGACTACAGTATAAAAAAATTGTGTTATTCTATTGACGAATTTGAATTTTCATGTAAGATGATAAAACCAATATCCAAAAACGCATTATATGATAATGTGGTGGATGTGGTTTTCATATGATCAAAAACTTTCCTTCTGAATTCAAACCTAAAAAATCTCAAATTGAACTTATAAATGAAATAGGTTCAGCCTTCACTCGTAAAAAATTTGTAATTGTATCCGCTCCCACTGGGACTGGTAAAAGTTTCCTTTCAGCCACTCTAGCGAATTCATCGGATGCTCCTAGTGGAGAATTTAAACGTCTTGTGAATTCATATGAAGCATATGCACAAAACGAAAATGGGGGTTATGATAGAGAAGATGATCTTTTCGAGGAACCACCGTTCGGTGGATTTGTTTTAACAATCACAAAGGCATTACAAGATCAGTATTTGTCTTTATTTAAAGACTGTAAGGTTTTTAAAGGTAAGAGTAATTATATGTGTAATGTCGATCAACATTCCGATGTTGAAATTGCACCATGTATGATGCTATCTAAAATGAAAGAAGATTGTTGGAAAAAAAACTTCTGCTCATATTATAATGCAAGAAACGAGGCACTCACAAGTCAATTTACTGCTTTAAATTATAAAATATTTTTCACTGTCCCAGATCATTTGAAGAGAAAAAATTATATCATTTGTGATGAAGCATCTGAACTGGAAAATGAAATTGTTAAACAATTCACCCTTTCAATTGATTTCGATAAAATATCAAAATATGATGTTCCTATAAGCAGACTCACCACGGATGATTTCTATAAGGCTATTAAATGGGTGGAAAATTCCGAGTTAGAAATTTCAGATTATTTGGAAGAATTGAAAAAATCTTTAAATGCTAGAAAGGAATTAATTTCTGAAAGAGAAAAATCTCAGTATTTATTTGTTAGGAATTTGTCGAATAGTATTTCAAATATTTTATCAGGTTATCAGGCGCCATATTTATATTTAAGTTTGTTTTTATGATGGATCAAAAACTACTTGCTTATTTGGAAGGCTATTTAACGGAGAAGAGAAAAGCGTTATTTAAGAAGGTTTTAGAGGACAGAACCCGACATTTTACGGTTGTTTTGGAAGACATTTTCCAGCCTCACAATGCGAGTGCTGTGGTAAGAACCTGCGATATTTTTGGGATTCAAGATGTGCATGCAATTGAGAACAAATACAACAATAAGATTTCGAGACACGTCGCGAAAGGTTCTCAAAAATGGCTTAGCTACAATCGCTATCGCGATGATAGGGATAATACAAAAAGCTGCTTGGCTTCTTTAAAAGAAAAGGGCTATCAGATGTGGGTAACAGATCTTCAATTAATGGCAACATCTGCCCCCTCTGGTAATAAAATTATTACTCAATGTCTTGAAATAGCGCAGATGCTAATTGAAAAGAATATATCCTACGGAGACTCAGCCCTTAGTCCAATTCGTATATTTTCGCAGGCGGATAACCAAGAGCAGATTAAAATCCGTATTGATGATAAGATAAATAGAATTAAGAATGGATCTGGCTTTGCTGGAGATAATGATATTGATGACATGATTGGCTATTTAATCCTTTTAAAGATCGCAAAGGCTAATTCTAATTGACATTTTAGTCGACTAAAAGCTGTCTCTTATACACATCTCCGAGCCCACGAGACAGGCAGAAATCTCGTATGCCGTCTTCTGCTTGAA
>ENA-OSIY01000087-OSIY01000087.1-marine-metagenome-genome-assembly--contig:-NODE-87-length-51232-cov-19.823009_pt1 | contig 51232 bp, 32 predicted proteins | sample MGYA00237884_ERZ534233 | MGnify/ENA primary metagenome ERZ534233 (study PRJEB26412, sample SAMN06343840) | marine metagenome | isolation source: estuarine water | place: USA: Columbia River Estuary... | reverse complement strand
TACAAGGATATCAGAAACTGGGGCAAGGAATTCTTCGATGAGGCAACTCAAAGAGATATCCTTATGACTGGTCTTTACGGCCATATCTATTCCGCAGATATCCACGTTTCGACAATGGTTCCTAAGAACTCTGTCTACGTTCTCGCACCTGCACAATTCGTTGGTGCTATGCCAATCCGCCAGGATATCACAGTTCTTCCTGCAGATGATCCAAAGAGACTTCGTCTCGGATGGGTTGTTTACGAAGAATTAGGCTTCGCCCTTGTAAACGACTATGCTGTCAGCCGCATAAGTGTTGCTTAAAATTTTACCATGGTGACTATAGTAGGGGGAGATTTATTCTCCCCTTATTTTTTTTTAAACATCTTGGAGAAGGATCTTACAGATATAAACATTAGCTGTGGACCCTTCTCTTTTTAGTTTCACGTTATATGGAATCTTAATATCGTCAGAATTTGATCCTTCTTGAATAACCCAACCTGTTGATATTAATTTTCCAAGTTCTTTATTAGCTTCTCGAAATGCAGTAGAGTAATTATGGCAGATAGGTCCATAAATTTCGTCATGTGGATAAACAATTTTAAAAGTATACATATTAGTTCTTGTACAAAAGGATTAAAAGAAGAATCTTAAGTAATCTTTTAATTATAATACCTTTGTTTAGAGGATGGGAATGAAGTTTCACAAGTCTAGTGACGATTATGAATATTATGGCTCAATTAATAAGAGAGCTGATTTACGCAAGAAGAATAAGTATGAACGCTTAGAAGACGAAGAAGGTCTAAGGGATGAATTAGACGATCTTACGGATGAGATTTCCGGAGAATATTTAGGCATGTATGGTATTCATAATGTTACTAAATCTTTACCGAATAATGGTGTAATGGTTTATACTAACGATACAAGTAAAATCTCTGAAGAAATTAAAAAAAGTATGCAGAGTATTCTTGGAAAATATAAGTTATTAATTAAGGAATCCAAGCATAAGGGTAATGACTTGGATAAGGTTTTAGACTAATGGATATTGATAAAATTTTAGTTACTAATATTACTAAGAGATTAATAAGAATTTCTGAATTGTTAGATGAAACTGATGAGCCTGAAAAAGCTGAAAATATTGCAAATTTAGCGGATAAAGTTGTCTCAGATGGAATTGATATGTCTGAAGAAGAATTTGCTCAAATGCTTGAAGATTTAGGCTTAGAAGTTAATTAGTTCTTTTAGGTAGAGTTTTCATATATTGTTCTAAATTATCCATAATTCCACCAACATTTACATTTTTGTTATTTGCATCTATTTGTGTTGGTGCTAATTTAAGTGCATCGGCTCTAGCAGCAAGAATAAGTTGGATTTTTTCGAATTCTGAGATTGACAATTTAGCAAACTCTTCTCTTGATATTGTTACTATTCCCTTAGCCATATAGTCAACTTCTACAATTAGTGGGATTACAGGTCTATCTTCTTGAGCTGTACCATTAAAATATTTTATGGCTGTGTTATAGATATAATTAGCTTCTTTTGCATCAATGTTAATATATCTGAAATACTCTTGATAAATTTTGTCAACAATATCATATTTAATTTTAGATAATAGTTGTCCATAAGAGTCATTGTATTCAGTTCTTCCCTCATCAACGCTATAAATCCAGACGAGAGTTTTTTTAAGGATTTCTCTTTTTTCATATTCACCTGAGAAATAATCCCCATCATTATCTTCTCTAAAGGAAAAAGCTTCAATTTCCATAGATTCTTTCCATGATAATTCTTTTAGGCAGCAAAGAATATAAGAATCTGCAATAGGAATCTTCAAAATAAATTCATCTTTATTTGCTTTAAGTTCGTAAGGGTTATGTTCTTCTGGCAAATTTGAAAAGATTTCTATTAATTTATCTAGGGCTTGTTCTTTTGTCATAATAAGTCTGCGTAATTGATAGCGAATTCTGACACTGGAAAATTTTTGTATTTAGTATCAGGTGCATTTAAGGAATTTCTTGCCACTCTTGCTATAAAACTATATTCGTGTTCATAGCCTTTATCTGTAGCTGAGAATTTAGGTTTTTGCCATTCTACATCATCAAAGGGGAAAAAGAAATCGTTTCCAAAATACATTGTCAAAGATCCAGTATTGTTTAGGTAAATCTCCTTTTCTGTTGAGTAGAATGTTATAGAGCCTGTTACTTTACGATTAGATATTTCAACATATTTAGGTCCTATTTTATCCCCATGATAGTTTTGTAATGAATCTTGAGGAGTCGTGTAAACAAGTTCTACATTTTGAGATATATTTAGGCTCATTTTGAGTAGTTTTAATTCTGGCTCACTTGTGTAATCAATTCTTTTAATTAAAGCGCTATGTAATTCTTCTTTAGACTTGACCTTAGTGAAAGAAATCATACAATCGATAATATTAGCTTTTCTATATGGCAAATAATTAAAATTAGATTCGTCATTATTGTTCTGGTAAATATCTGTTAATGGTTGAAACTCTTGAATGTCTGGTTTTCTAATAGACAGATTTGGATCTATAAGAACTTTACCGCCTAAGAAATTACAATCAATGTTAACAGTGCCTAGAGAATCTTGTCCATTTACAGAGAAAGATATATTTTGAAAGAACACAGGGCCATAAGATTTGTGATTGCTTATAGAAGATGCTGTCATAATTGGATATCCAGGAATAATTGATGCAGCATATAGGATTTTCTCTGCATTTAAAGTTTCTGGATTTTCAGTATCTATTGTAATGAATGGATTAGTCTTGAAGCTTCCTGAATATTTTTGTTGTTCGTATGCTGGACTGTTAAATTGTATGCTGGTGTAAAGTGTAGGAACAGGTTTAAATACCTCAGATCCTGCATCATCATTATATCCTTCTGTCCAAATAGGATGCCAATTAGAAGAATCATTAATATACATGTGTTCTGTAGCATCATCAAACTCTGTGGGTAGTAAGCTAGTAAAGTTAAATAAATTCCAAACATATGAGCTTCTAAATTTAGCTTTACCTTTAGCCTTTGATGTATCTACAGACAGCTTTAAAAATTTCCAGATACCATTATTAATTTTTGGAATACCTAGAATAAATATATTATTTCTTGCTGTGCTTGTATCTTGTAAAGCTTGATTTAGATAGTATATCATTTTGCGCTTGTTAGGTCTAGCCATTTAGAGGTAAGTTCTCTGACTAGTTCATATCTCATCTTCCCTACTGTTTCCTGGGATATGGGGACTTGTTTGTTTGTTTCTGAGTCATTAAGGTTCCATGCTCTGAAGAAGTTAAGAATTACAAGTTTACAAAATATAGAAGTTCTAACCATTGGAGCTCCTGTCACAGAGTTAATAATAGTAGCTTCTTCTAGAATCTTGCTCATTGTGTCAAAATCTCTTCCTGAAACATCGCAAGTAAGTTCGATTTGATTTTCGTCTACTTCATCGCCTCTTAGAATCTTAATAGCGGAAGAAGTATCATTAATGCTTCCTTTTAGGACAAATCTAACTGTAATTTCGAATGTTTGATCAGGATCTATAAAAATACTCATGAATAATCGTTTGAAAACTCCAATACAGGAGATATTATAAAAGATTCTGACAATAGCTGAAATTTAATCTCTTCTTCTGTATTTTCCGTAACACTTCCAATTGATTTTACGGGTGTCCATGCTAATTCTTGTAAGTTTATTTTAAAGTCTCCAGTATCAATTCTTAATCCTCCACCATTTAAAGAAGATGGACCTGATAAAATTTCTGCCATTGTAAAAGCTGAGAGTGGAGAAAAATATTTAATACTGCCTTCAAATTTTTGCCCATTAGAAGTCATAAGAAATGGATGTATGTTATTTCTTTTTCTTGCATTGAGATTGTTATGAATAGAATGTTTTGTAAATATTTCTTCAATTTGATTAGATAATGTCAAGTTAATCTCTTGCACTTGAAAAGAAGAAATTGTAGTACCTTGAAATCCTGTAACAAATTTATCATCTATTCTAGGATATAAATTAAAGTTACCAGCATTTGCACTAATATAAGACATTTTAGTATTTATGCCAGATATTTGTCTCAAAGGTCCAATTTTGTTAATATTTGATCTAATATTATCAACATTTGCATCAATTATGGTTTGATAGCTTCTGTCAATATTAGAGCAAAAAATATCAGCTCTAACAGAAATTGGTCCATTTGTGTTTATATTCAAAGTTATATTATCAACAATACAATTTGAAAACACACCTTCTCTCAATGAAACTAAAGAGAATGTAGCTTTTCTTGTTGACGAAACTGGATCATGATAAATAAATGTTTTTTCTATTGTTCTTGCGCCAGCTGTTGAAGGGTTTATTTGCAAGAATTTTTCTGTTCTATTGATTGCTGTTACTGTAGTGGTTTGTGGTGTTTCAGAGTTATCCCATGATGCTAAAGTAATTTGAAAAGGTGTTGGTATATCAGCAAACTCAGCTATATTTTTAAGATAAATTGCGTTAGAATTTGTCGGTAACGTAATAGGATCTTGAGAAGGTGAATTTTTAATGTTTGAAATAGCGACAGTTGGGGTTCCTTGATAACCTTCACAAGCTAAATCCCAAAGAGCTGAAAATGAATGGTCAACATATCCAGAAGAATTTGCAAGCAATGGGAATTCTATAGAAAGCTTTAAAATTTGTTTCTGAATGGCTAAATTATTAGGAAAATTGCCTTCACCAGCAAACCTCTGATTTATAGAAGAAGACTGTTCGTATTCAAATGAAAAATTACTTGCTCTAATTAAATAGTTATAATTTATCTGATTTATATTAAAACTAAAAAATGGTTCAATTGCATCATTCTTAACTATAAAGAGAAGATCGCTATATCCAGGTTCTAATCCTAAAATTGAATAGATATTTTTATATTCGTTATTGTAGGGCATTATGGAACCGTTTCAATAGTAATCAAATCATAAATAGACCAATCTACAAGTCCATTAGAGTAAGTAGTTAAATTATTCCCAGGATTGATATATACATCTTCAACTCTATCAAATAAATCAGTTGTAGTTCCTAATAAAATTCTTGTATTTCTGGGAGTATTTTTAGAAATTGTCGCTGTTAAAGTTTTAGATGTTCCATTTTCACCATTTTTTGCAATCACTGTGACAATTAAATCATTTGAAATATTTGTATTAGTAGAAGCTGAAGATACTAATTTGCCAGTTAGATCGTATTTTGGATCACTAATAGTTTCTAAATTATCTACAGGTGGAACATAAACTGATAATCTAGATGCTTTATTTGAAATCTGTTTAGTTAATTTAATTCCCTTATTGACACTAGAAATTGTAGTCCTTCCAAAATCTAAGTATCCCTTTGGCTTGAGATAAATTTCAGTATTAGATAATGCAGACCATGTATTTCCGTCAGAAGAAGTCTTAGCTAAGTTTGTTCCAGTAGATACAGAAGCTAGTCTAAAAACGTTAATAGGATTGGAAACAGCATTATACTCTAAGACAATCCAGTAAGTACTATTTTTAGTGAGATTTGCACCACTTTCAAAGGCTATTGTAGAGATTGAGGATGCAGTTGGGAAATCTCTATATTGCATTCTAGTTGTTGAAGATAATTTAGAAGATCTGTTTGGATTACCAGCATTATCTGAACAAATATAAATATCAAATCCATCTGTAGAATTTATAATAGAAGTTCCAGATCTCCAGAAATTTACATCTACTCCACCGCAATATAATGTGCTACTAGAACCTGCATTGCTATTAACTGGAATGAATTTAAGTGCTACATATTGGGAAGTTAAAAGATAGTTAGTAGTTGGTGAAATTTGAGTATTTGTAAATTGAGGTACACCAACAATCTCATAAGCATTAGATAATCTTGAATCTACATTAACAGAATTACTTGAAGATCTTTTATATACATGATAGAAAACAGCATTGTTGGCAGTATTCCAAGTTAATTCATTAATGAAATAATTGACTGAATTAGATTTACAAATAATTGATGTTGATGTTGTGTTAGTTTCTCCAGCATTTGTAACAGCAGAAACTCCATAAACATAAGATCCTGTACCCAAACTTGAATCATAAACATGGGAATTATTGATGCTAGAAGTGAGACCTGTTACATTTGAATTTGTAATAATAGATCTAGTTGAATCATATAAATCCCCTCTAAAAATGGCAAATGTATGTATCAGATCATTATTCGTAATTTCATAATAAGCTTTTTTGAAATTATCATCAAAATCAAATCTTTCAATGCCTGAGAAATTACTTCCAATGCCATATAAATTTGTTGATCTAAAAGGTTGTTCACTCCAGAATTTTTTAAATGTCGAAGTGATTGAGCTTGACGTAATTTTTTTATTTGTGTAAGAGATTAGCGATTGTATTACAGAGTTGATTACACTAGTTGGACTTACATTATCTAATTCTTGAATGGCATTAGTACAAGCAGCTAAAATCTTGCCTCTATCTACATCATTTCCTAGGAGTGGATTAGCAGAAGTTAATTGTGGATAATCTACTGCAGTTCTTAAGCATTGAGATACGTTTGTGAGATAAGGGCTTTGAGGATTTTGAACTAAGATTCTGCCAATTTCAATGTATGTTTTAGGGATAATTGGAAAATATGTAAAATCAGCTGGGTTTAAAGATACTGTTGTTACTGCTGGGCCAGAAATAGCATTAATTTTAGTTTGATATAAAAATGATACTGGTGTGCCTAATTGGATAGCTTGTGATAGTGCTGAGGAAATTGTAAGATATTCGCCATTAATACCAGAAAACTCTACAAAAACAGAACCAATATAAGCTTGAAGTGGAAATCCTAAATTAGAAGCTACGGCAATATCTTTTACCTTAAGTTGAGTAGCTCCAATATTTGCTAATTCCGTAATTGATGAAAATAATTGTTGATTTGTTTTATCTAATTCAGTTTGTGAAATTCCTAAAACAATTCCATATACGTGAGATGTTGAAAAACTAGTTGAAAAGCTTTTTTTAAGTCCAATTTTTTGAGCATTAATTGTTAATATTTGCCCTTTATATCCAATTTGTCCAGATGTTAAGCTTACATATTGTGGGTCAAGATTTGAATATGAAAATTGAAATCCTAGTGGGTTAGTTTCAATTACACCAAAATAAGGAATACCATCTTCTGCTATAGATCTGAGATTATTCAATTCAAAGATAGATGTATTGACAGTATTCTCATCACCAATAGATTCTGAATATGATTTATAAACTTCAGCTAAACTTTTGGTAATGTTTTTGATAATTTCTTCTGTTTTGATGTCAACTGGCATTATATTACTACACCTAATTCTGTAAATATAAAATTTTTAAGTTCTACTGGCATTGGTTTAGAAGCATTTTGCCAATATTGAGCAAATGATGGAGTCCAACTAGCATTAAATACCCAGGGCTTCAAAATATTAATTAAAGAGTTATATATTTTAGTATACTGATTATTTAAACTTTTTTCCGTTTTAATGATAGATGGAACTAGTCTTGCATTCATATCCTCATCTATAAAACCGAATGCTCCTCTTTGCTTTCTAATATCATAAAATTTGATGTTATAAATTGATTTAAGTAGATCTCCATTATAATAATCAATATCTATTATAAATGAATATACGGGAAGAGTCTTTAAATTTGTATATCCGGTAGGTGTCGGAGCATAACTAAGAACTTTTTCATGAATTAAATCTTCTAATTCAGAAATTTTAATATCTTTAGAATACAGTAGTGGAGATCCATTATTATTAGAACCCCTTACAAGATCTGAATAAAAACTATATTGCACTCCACCGCTCTCGTAAGAAATCAAATATACAGTTCCAACAGCATAACAATCTTGATATACATTTCCATTGTTCAAGGGCGTAAATAAATTAGCATAATATTCAGTTGAGTTTATGAGAGTAAAGTTTTCTCCTGAATTATAACTAACAAGAGCTTTTGCAAGAACAATATCAGAATTGACTTGAGCTTGTATTTTTTTGTCTACAATAGCACATCCATATCCCAAAATCAAACCTCTATTAATGTCAGTTTTAGCAAGGGCATATTCTTTAAGGGCATTTACATAATCAATGCTACTTTTTATAACACTAAGCTGAATTACAAGATTATTTAGTAAAACAGCTGAAGAATATGAGGGTTGGGCCATTATACTGTCCTAATTACAATTCTATCGCCTGGAGGAGCACCATCTGTTGGAGTATCTAGTTCTTCTAAATTTCTACCAACTCTTAAATACAAAAGACTATCGATAGGCTCTGAAGATAATAAAACTGGATTTAAAGTTGGATTAAAAGCAGAGTTGTAATTAATCAAAGCTAATGATTGAGATGCAGAAGACCACCTGACTATAAATTTAATTGCAGATCCGGATATTGTAAGATTTGTGTAACTAAATTCTAATCTAATGTTATATTGTTGAGTGGTTAATAATGCTTTAGAGAAAGTAAAAGTAGAATCAACTATATTATTCCATTGATCTATTACTAAAACATTGTCAATATAAACTCTTAGCCCACCAGAGACTGCAACATTAAAAGTATATGTTTCGCTAAATAGAGGGGTAAATGATCCTACAACTACTGAATTTAAATATGTCGCACTGTTATCTAAGAGATCATTGACATTTGGATAATTAATTTCTGAATCTACTACATCTAATAAAACTTCATCTAGTTCGTTAATTATATGGTAGTTTTCTTGATTCCTTTGCCACCATTTTGTTCGCCATTTAGGAGATTTATTGAATATCTTCTTTGTTTCAGAAATAATTCTATTATTTTGCTTATATCTAATTGCAACATAAATATCATTAGAACAAGCTGCATATTGCCAAACTGAAGAATTATTCACAAAGGCTCTAGGATAAAACGCTAGAATTTTTGGTGAATCAAACTTTTTACATGTAAACGAGGCATATCCATCTACATAATACAATTGTCCAGAGCTTCTATATTGATTTGGTGGAGGTAAATATTCCAAAACATTAGATTCATCTCTATTAAAAGCTCCAAATATCTCAACAGGCTTCTTATAACAATTTATAACTGATGTACCTGTACCTAAAACCCATTCATTATTAGCATTAGGTTTAGCAATATTAAGACCTGAATTTAAAACCTCTATATAAATATCCCCATCAATAGGCAATGAAGATAATTCAAATACAATCCAATAATCATAGCTGCTATTTAAATCATAATCAATTTTAAATTCATATCCGGCAAAAGATGTAGTTAATTCCGAAAAAGCAATAGAAGTTCCTAATTTAAGATTCTCTGCTGGTAGATTGTTAATGCTTGAATAGATATAAGCTTTAACTTCTGATGCATCTTCATTTAAGAGTTTTGTTTTTCCAGAATCTAATGTAATTTTAAGATTAATCTTAGCAAATTGTAAAGATGAATTAATTTGAGGATTTAATTTGATTGCTGTATATTTTGAAAGCAATAATGAAGCTCCACCAAGTGCATTGTTTAAATTTACATCATTAATTGTTGTTTTTTGATTACCATGATTTTCTAACTCAGATATATTGGTTAGAGTATATCCAGTTTCTGCTATCGTAAATGAATCTGCTACAATTTTTTCAATTAACGGGGCTGGATCATCTGCTTGCAAGGGCTTGTAACCAAATCTTTGTGGCAGATTATTTTTCCAATATGGGGTTATAGAATTTGTATACTCAGAATAAGATATGGCTAGATTTTTAAGAGAAACCCATGTATTTGGATATTGAGAATAATCAACAACATGAAATTCTCCTCCAGCTTCTATAAACTTTAATATCTCTTCGTTAATCTGCTCTTCTGTATATCCTTGATTAACTAAATTCTGCCTAAAAGCTTCTTCAGTAATTTTAGTTGAATCTGGTGGTGAAACAACTTTGGTTAAAATCTTTTGTGACTTCCCCATCTCAAGATCAGGAATTAATGCAGCATATCCATGTAATCTAAAATCATTTATATTCTGGAGAGTAGATAGTTTAAAATACCCAATTGTTGATAATGAATTAGCAACTCTCTTATCATAGTCGTCATCTGATAAGAAATATTTAGATGCCATGATTCCAAGATTTTTTTTAATTATATTTTTTGAATCATCTTGTAATTCTAATCTTAATATATAATCTTGACCTATCTTATTACCGGCACTCTTAACGTCTACAGATTCGCATAAAAATGATTGTTCTTGGTAAACTTCAAAATTAACTTCAGAAGATAGTATTTCAGATGTCATTTCAAGTCTATTGGAATACAAAGTACCAAGGACAGTAGAAGGTTGCACAAAAGTTAAATCATATACAGATTGCCTACCATAAGCATCAAATTGAATAGATTTTGGTTCAGCATTATTAATATTTTGTAAATCTGCTTGTGTAGGTTTTTTAAGTAAATAGTGAATTATTTTTTGATAATTAGAATCTGTTTTAATTTCCGCCAAAGATCCTAAATTATATGTTTCTCCATCAATGCCAGTATAGAAAGAATCATAAAAGCCAGATTCAACTAATTCATTAAAATCTGTTTGTCTTAACTCATTTACAAAAGCTATATATGCAGGGGTGATAGCTTCTGCAATATCAACATCAGATACTTTATTCTTAGCAAAATTTTTAATAATTTGTTCGAAAAATACTATCTCATTTTTAACTTGGATAGATGAACTTTCAGCTAATCCATATTTGTTGACAGATTTAGTAATAATTGCTCTAGCCACTAAATCGTAATCATTTGAATATTCTGGATAAAAACTAGCTTCTTCAAGATTGTCAATAAATTCACCATTAATAGCTGGGGAATGTTGAATTAAGAATTGTGCTTTTGGAGAAAAACCATCAGATCCATTATTAAGAGTGAGAATATTTACAAATTTAAATTCATTATCTCTTAAATCTCCCAATTCAGACAAAGAGTTATTAATAGTATTTGGTATATCTGCAAGTAAATATCTAGAGGGAGATGGTGGATTAGAAAATTCTCCATCTAAATATTTAAAAAGAGTCTTGTTTTCGGAATAGAGATATTTATTTAGATCATTTATTCCTGTGAGATTAAAATTTAAGGCTGTAAGGATATTTTTATCAAAGAAGTTTTTTCTATTTCCAATAATCAAATCTGTAGCAATATAGTCAGTTGTAAGATTTAAATACGAATTACTTGGCATTACATCTTTAGATTTCCAATAAGCTACTACATGCCAATATTTGTTATTAGTAAGAGAATATGTAACCCCATCAAAAATATTTAAATTCAAGCTTACAGTGTATGTTAGACTATCTTTAATCTCAACTTTGAAATTAACTACAGATAATTGTTCATAATTAGCTGGTACTGAGATAACTTCCCAAATATTACTTGCATAGCTTTGAACTAATTTAGGATGAGAATAAAATCTTAAATCTTTTGGAATATCATCAATACCAAAATTAGAACATCCATCAAAAGTAGATTTAGCTATATCAAACTTAATTTCAGTGTTAGATAAGCTTGATAAATTTGTTCCTGAGAGATTTTTTATTGAAATCCATCTTGCTGAGTGAAAGAATGGCACTCTTAAATAAGAAGATCCATTATATCTCACTGGATAATCGTAAGCAAGTCTTAAATATCCATCAGGTTGAGATAATGTTGGTGTTATTGGTGGTTCGCTTGAATTTGATGTTAGAATACCAGAAGTAGGGACATTTCCAGACCATGCATTGTAATTCCAAACTCCCCATCCTTCAGTGCTTGGTGGACCCTCTTTTGTAGGATTCCAATCACCTGTTAATGTCGTAAATGGAAAATAAACTTGTCTCTTGGGAACTATATCTGCTCCCATAATACCAAGTCCTAAATTATCAGAAGTATTATATTTGAGAAAATTTTGTGCATAATCGGTGTCATGAAATTCAATTGAACCCTTTAAATTACATAAAACGGATTCTGCTAAAAGTCTCGTCTTAAAAGAATTATCTAGTGTGCCAAAAGCATCCGACAAAATACCCTTAGATTTGCCGAAAGTATTGGTAATTAAAACTAGACCATCTCTTTTTATTTCACTCATTTTTAAGCTGCTGTGGTTGGTACGTTATCAGGACCGAATGATGTAATTTTTACAATTTCTTTTGCAGTAAGTGTAAGTGTACCACTCTTTAATAAAGCCTGACCTCTTGAATCGTCTGAAGGTTTAGCATCACTTATCTGAACATCATAAAGCATTCTAATTGGTTCACACATGTCAGCCTGAAGTTGTTTTATGTTATTTCTGGAAGATGTTGTTAAATTTGTTACTGCTGAGTTATTTTTTACTGCATCATAAACAAGACTAAAAGCTTCTGTTGCTAATCCAGATGCCGGAAGAGTCGGTGTTGCAAAGGCGTTACTATGAGAATCAGCCCATAATACATTAAAATTATTTTGTGCTGTAGTGACATATGTACTAAATATTGTTGAATGATCTAAAGTATAATGTGTTGGAGTTAATGGAAGCTTAGAACAAATAGGACATAATTCCATTACCCACATTCTTCTATGCTTTCTTAGGGCCTGTAAAATTAATCTATTGGCTTCTAAGGCTAATCTCTCAGAATTCTCTACATTGTCAGTTCCAGCATCAATTGATATACTAACAGTGTAAGTAAATTCTTGTATACCTAATCCTACATCCTTAATTTGAGAAGATGTATTATTTAATATAATAGATAAATTTGATGGCTTGATATCTCTATCACCAAAATACCATCCTAGGATTGGTCTATCAAAAACTACAGCAAAACCATTAGCATTTTTAGGAAGTTCATGGAATATTAAAGCTTTGATTGTATCGTAAATTCTTTCAACCATTGCTTACACCTTATTGATTCTTACCCTTAGATCTCTTGCCTTCAGTTGGGTTGATTGGCACAGCTCTTAAGGTACTTCTAACAAATCTATCTACTCTAGTATTTCTTTGTCCGAAAAGTCTCATTTCACCATTTTGAATTCTAATCAATTCATTCATTGCCCAATCAAATCTGTCTTTTTGAGCTTCAGAGAATTGCCTATCCGCACCCTGAAGTCCTTGTGCGTAAAATAAATTAGCAGCCATAATTGCACAAATAACAGGAATTGGATTAGGATAACTAACTTCTCCGCCTAAGTTCACTTGTTTTAGAGGAATATCATAATGAACAGCTAAGTTTGCATCAATTTCAGAAGATGCTTGATTTATGTAATATTCAAGATCAATATTAGCTGCTGTCTCTGGGGCTGGATTTCTATAGTTTGGTGTTGGATTGTCGCCTTCAACAACAACATTTGGTGGTAAATATTTTTTAAGGTCATTAATCGAACAGTAAGATCTTGCCATTATTTTACATTCTCCAAGTAATCAGGTGTGTAGTCAATACCTTCTTCGCCTTGAATTAATCCTAACTTTGCAGCATCTTTTCTTCCAATAAGGGTATAGGCATTAATATTTTCTAGACCACTACCGGATGTTGCGCCAGAAGAAATAAATCTTGGGTAATCAACTTCTATATCTAAATATCCACCAGCATTTGCATTATAAATTTCAACTGCATCAGGATAATTTTGTGAAGTCTCTTTAAGCTTATTAAGGATTTGCATTTTTCTTTTTCCAGCATTTCTGGCCATAACAAATCCACCATTTTTATGAGCTATTTGGCAAATTTTATCTAGAGTTAAATTTAGAGGTAAAGGTTTTGAGAGTTTATAAATAAACAACTCTTGACCTTCTTGTGTCTTATAACTCTGTCCAGCCAATACAGTTAAATCTAGATTCTGTTCTTTTGCTAAAAAAGCTGCTCTTAATCCAATATTAGGACCAGCGGAATTGACAACTCCAACAATATCAAGACCTTTGGAAATAGAAGCCATCAAGATAGATTTGACTTGTGAATCTAAAACACTTACGTTTGTATTCTGATCAACATCATCAATCCAAACACAAAGATCTGCTCTTAAAATATGTTTACGTAAAGACAAAACTTCTTTGGCTAATGGATACCAGGATCTAAGCATATCAAATTCCTCTGATTAATATTTGAAAAATAGATACACTTTTTCCTGTATTAAATTCTTTTCTTTCCACAATCTGGACAGAATTTTTCCATTCCAGGAAAGCTATATCCACATTCTGTACAAAATTTTGGCATCTGAGCAGTACCACACTTAAGACAGAACTTAGCATCTTTTGGAAGACCATACATACAGTCTTTATTCAAACAATTCTTGAACCATTCAGTTTTTACGTCAGGTTCTTCTTGAGTTTTATCATCTGAAGTGATTTGGAATTTCTTTTGTGAAGTTCCATCCATTTCATCAAGCTCAGATATAAGAGATGCTAAATCAACTGTTTTGATCTCAACAGGCTCTACTTCTTCAAAATCTTCATGCGTATCTGAATTAATAATTTTTTCAGCAAAATCATTAAATTCTTTTGAGTCAAATACTGAATACTTTGGATTTGCCGAGACTAAACCTTCAGAGTCAATTTCAACTTCTGTACTATCTTCATTAATATTATTGTCTGAGTTATTTAAAACAGTGTGGCCAAATTTATTTTTTGTTGGCGCTAAGAAGTCATTTGCAGATGAAGTTGTAAATGTTGCTCTTAATGATTTAATCTTTTCTTCGTCCATTAATTATTTTTTATCTTGACTCTTCTGCCACGAGAATTTTTCAATATCAATTCCATTCTCATCACAAATTGCCAAGACACCTTCCATTACCTTTGATTCAGAAACCTTATCCTTGGCTTTAAAAGAAACAGAAAATGTATGCACAGTATCCATATTAACTTGCTTTACATTAGCTCTGTTAACAAAACTTTCAATAGCTGGATTCACAGATGTGTCAACCATGTTAGCTTCATTATACCCAGCATCTGGATTCTCAAGAGTCTTGTAGTCCAAATCGTTCATTCCAATGTTATTTTCGTCCATCTCAAACTCCTTATTTTTCTTCGTTTTTTTTACACCCGATAATCTAGGGGAATACATATATATATTAGTATAATATTAACTAATTAAATTAGAAAATAAGTAATACGTAGTAATAGTACATACGTTAATTATTTAGTGTTAAATTAGAATACGTACGTATAGAACCTTGAAAAACATATAGTAATTTAATTACATTCAATTATAATTATTTATCATTTCTTCAAACTTATAAAGTCTTTCTAGTGTTTCTTCAGCAGATGTATCTTTAAATATTTCTGTTAAAGACAATCCATCATCCATCCCATTGACATACTCTGGAAATATTTCATTTAATATATGTAATTTCTTGAACTCTTCTGGTAAATCTTTCATCTTGAAATATTCGCTTGTTACCCATTGAGCCATTGAAGCTACTCTTGAAATTAAAAAACTTGAATTGTTCACTATGGCTCCGGTAACGTAATTCCTTGATTGTCTAAAGCTATGAAAGTATTTAAGGTTTCTACTTCATTCTTTCCACTTGAGTCTTCTAGAATCTCAACATACTTTTTATTCCTAATTTTAAGTCTGCTAAAATTTCTATCAATCAGAACATATCCCTCAACTTCTAATGGGTCTTGATTCTCCACTAAAACATAAGCCTCATCCAAGTTATTGACTTTTACTCTGTTAGGTATTAGGTCAGGGTACTTAGAATTCAAAATTTCATGCTCAAATATGCATGATTCTGCGAAGTTTTCTTTGTTTACGATTGATATTACTTTTAGATGGTTATTTTCGTAAATCACTACGTTTCTGTTCACTTTTCCGAATACTTCAAAACAGTAGGTGAAATTAGTTTCTAAATCGCCAGTAAGGGTATCAAAATCGTATCCAAGTTCCGATAAGGTAATTTTGAATAGCTCAACCCAAGAGACTGTATTTGATGGACTGTAGGTAGTGTAAACTGACCATGATGCATAGGGAACGAACCTAGTACCAATACACCACTCATTCTTGTGGTAATATAATTCAAGCATGCATCCATCATATTTTGGTAATGCATAAGCACTTTCCCAGTTAAATAAATCTAATTTTGAATTCTTACTGTAGTCTTCATAAAAGGCATCCATAGGTTTAGCTACCAAAGACCAGTCTTCAGTTGATAAAATAAGTCCTCTTGCTTGTTTTACTAAAAGTTCTGTATGAGGTGAAACAGACCTATAATCAAAGCATACTAATTTTCTATCAAGATCAAAGCTTAGTTTTAAATCATATCTTTGCTTTATTTCTGTTAGTGTCATACCTGATTTAATTAATTTTTGTATTTCAGTTTCCAAAGCAGACCTCATATCTCTTATTCATAAAGCTAAATTCTAAATCGTTTTTATCAATTATTCTCTCTTGAATGTCTTCTGACTCTATGATTAAAATTCCGTCATTTTCAAGTAAGTTTTGAGCTAAATTTAAGATAATCTTTGTATTCCTTCGTTCTCTTTTATTATGAATGAATACTAAATCGAATTTTTTAGATAAACTTGTTTTAATTTTAAGAAATATATTTTGAGTTGTAATTAAATTTTCTTCTTCTCTTTCAACATAATCTTCGAGAATGACTAGTTTCTGTTTGTATTTTATAAAATCTGGTATGTTATTTGAATCAATTACCAGGATGTTATTTCTATTGAAGATTTTGTCATTTAAAACTTTATCTATCTGACTTATGGAATACTTCTTGTCAAAATTCAATCTGTCTTCTATTTTGAACACTTTCTTTTGGAACTCATTTTTGGGTGTAAAGCTTAAGCCCTTAAATTGTTCATAGATTTGCTTACCATAATCTCCATTAAAATGTAAGATTCTTATTTGATTTTTATCTATGTATTCTTTAATTTCACTCAATGATTTATTTTTAACATTAAGCATTTGAAAGTTGAAGTATTCTGGGATTAGGTTAATATTATTGTTATGAGATAGGGCTACATTAAATACTGCTTGCTCTCTCCAATCTATCCCTTTAGAGCTTTCAATATATCTCAAACCCATATACTCCATTTGAATTATCTTACTTTCAAGTTGTAATATTGACTTTCTATCTCCAGAGTAAATTCCAGCGTTTATTGCAGTTTGATTGGTAATATAAGGGACTAATTCTTTACAATCTTGTTCACTTGAGAAATATGGCGTTTGATTATTGGAAAGAAGATTACTAAGATTCTTTTTGCCATGAATACCACCTTCTTGGCAAATGTTTATTCCAGAATTTATGTCAATCTTGGATAAAAGTATGGATATGTCATCTAAAATAATTGTGTCTATATCAATGAATAGATATTTTTCTGCTAACACAATATTTCCAATGCTATATAGTGACCCCTTACAGAGCATCATTCTTTTTGTATCAGCCTTCACATGTACTTCTATAGCATTGTTTTCTTCACATATCTTCTTAACTTTTTTAGAATTATTTAAGTTGAATATAGCTAAATTTACATCCTTGAGATTGACATTTGCTTTAATTGACTCAAGGGATTTTCTAAGCCAATTATTACCTCTCTCATCACTCATCATTACAATAACTTTATCTAAATAACCATCAATCATTTTGCTTTGCGATTTAGAAAAATTATTAGTTTTCCATTCAATGATATTTTTTACTGTTGATAAGTTTGTGAATATACACGTATTATTTCTGATAATTATATGTATATATTTGCACTTAAAGAGAGGGATCGAATATGCAGTTGTAATTTGATGTATTGGATTCTTTATGCTAAATACCAATAGATTTCCAGCATATATATTAAGTTCTGAGTCTTCTGTATGATCTTCAAAATATATGTTAAAGAATAGATAATCAGAGTTGTCATTTTCTAAGGTCTGATTTTGATCTATTTGCAGTCTGTCTATAATCATTTTGACAACTCTACTAATAGTTTTGAATTTGGGTAGTAACTTTGATATTTTGTTAGGCCAAGATCTTTAAAATGCATGCCTTTTCTTAGTATTGAATCACCATAAATATCACAAGGTTTTTTTTCTATGATACCCGATTCTTCAACATAATAAGATAAATTTTCTGTTAATCTATTGTTGAATCGCTCTGATAATATGGCTTGAGACTTTGAGCAGTTTTTTAATGAAAGAAAATATTGCTTATTCTTTTCTATAAAATCCCAATTATATAAACCCATATTCCACCACCCAGCTCTTGTAATTGTCACTAGTTCATATCCAAGTTTTTTATGGGCGTTTTTGAAATTATCATCTGCAATACAAGTGTCATGAAGAATAAACCAATAATCTGAATAAATATTGTTTTCTATTATTTCTATTATCGCTGTATGGTCATATGAATTGTGGTTAGTTTTATAAATTCTGCAAAGATCAATATTGGAAGATCTATTATCATATCCTCCAACAAAAACAAATATTTTATTTAATTCAATGCCAGAACTCAAGAATGATTTAACAAGAGGAATGGCACATTTTTCATAGCTAGATTTATGAGATGTTATAGCAATTTGAATCATAGTTGGCTAAAAATTTAGGAGACATAAAGCATCTTTCTAAATCTGCCCCCTTCCATGCAATTAAAAGATATTTGTTTAATTTAGGATCAATCTTAAAATCACTTATGTTATTTTTACACTTTTGATTTTTAAATTCTAACCATAAATTCGCATCTAAAATATCATGGTCTATAAAATTAGGATTCCATTCAGCTGGCAGACAACTTTTGACATTACCTGTGACTTGTGAAAAGATTAAAGAAATTGTATCCCCGTATGTAAGAGGTACTAGTAAATCGTATTCATTGGTCCTAAATTTAGATAGAAATGATTTTATGTTAATATTAAAATTCAATCTATCATCAATAAATAAATTTTCAGAATATATAGAAGAATAATTTGACACATATTCTTCTATAGAACAATCTAAAACAAGGCAATCTAATATCTTTTCAATGTTTTTGTTTTCAGAAAGTATTATCAGATTGCTATAATTAATTTCATTCTTAATTTTTAATGTTTTTGAGATATTGTTTGATTTAATTACCAAATCCAAATTTTATGTAGCTCCAGGGATATTAAAGGCGAATCTAAAGAATCTAGACCTACCACCAGGCATATTGTATTCTGGTACTGTAATTGTTCTGGTATTTGGAAGTCTTGCAATAGGAAGTTTCTCAAGCATTTTCTCAAATTCTTCCTTGTACATTGTGGTAGTATTTCTTAAGTCATCAATGATTTTAGCATCCGGATCCTCAAGTAATAATCTTTTTTGCCTTTGAGTTAAAGATGTAAGTAAGCTTCTCAATAAATAATAAGATGCTCCAATGATTAAAGCTGGTTCATAATAATAAGGAGCTGAAGTTACAGTTGAATATTTAGAAGATCCAGGTTGTGAGTTAACAGATTGTAATGCCATATGAAGTGCATGATTCATATGTGATCCGGTAAATAATTTAATACTATAAGATGCAAGAATTGTATCGTATTGATGTACCTGTGTTGGAGCATCTGAAGCATCTAAGAAAAATATATTTCCCATATAATCAGTTTTAAATTTTAATCCTGCAGGGTAGTTATTTGCTCCATTTTTAGTTTTGTAAATTGGAGTATTTTCAGAAAGTGTAATCATAGGATCTCTGTTTCCGTCTTCAGAAAATCCAGTAATTCTCAGTTCTGGTCTTGGAAAAAAGTTCCAATATGGGAAAGCAACAGAAGCTCTTGTTCTGTCTCCACTGAAAATTATTTCTTCATCATAGATAGGAACATTTAATAATGATTGCAATTCATATCTCAAACTACTCTTCATTAATAATTCGTCCCCAGAAAAGGGCTGAGAGGTTGATAGAACTGATTCAAGGGAGTCTTTTTCAATCACTTTGTAGTATGAATTAGCTCGACCACTGACATCTACATATTCATTCATAGGATAGATTACATTTGCAATATCTACATAGTTGCCATCAAAATAATCACTTCTTTGAATTGTATATACATCAACTCCAGATGATGTAATTCTTTCCCATTCAATATAAATACCAGGGTTCGAAAAATTAGTATTATAAAAATATAGAGGACTTTCATTATACGAATTAATGCTTACAATATCACTCATTTCAGACTCCTAAAAAAAGAACAGCTGAGGATAAATTCCCCAGCTGAATCTTTTAAATCCTTCACAATAAGTTAAAGTCTTCGAATACCACCATCAGAACCATCTTCTCCACCCTCAGAACTCAAATCAATTTCCATTGCAATTGGATCGTCTTCAGTGAAAAAATCTGCTTTAGAAGATAAGTCATTAGAAGGAGAGGCCATATATCCTTCTTTATTGAAATTTGTCATTCTTACTTGAGATACTTGTGTTTCATCAGCATAACTATTAGGCGCAGTTGCTACAAAAGCTTTTCCAGTTCTTGTGTCTCCAGAAACTGATGATAAATTTTGCGATAAAAGTCTTGGGACTAAATTAGAATCCTTGGAAACCATTTCTGCAAAATCTTCTGCGGTAAGTTCTCTACCTTGAATTTCAGCCTGTGCTTGAGCAATATCTAGAGCTGTTGCATAAGATAATGAATCGTTTGCATGGCCAGATGTTGTAACTGATTCATTGCCTCTATAACTCTTCTGAGCATCAATCATTTCAACTTCAAGCTCTTTGCCATCAATGTTGAAAGTTTGTGTTTGCTTTTCTGACTTATTCTTAAGAAGCTCGTTCTTCTCTCTTGCAGATTGTCGATCTAAGATCTTATCCCACTGATCCTTATTAATCTGCTTTAAAATTCCTTTTCTTAAAGAATTCTGAAGATCTTTGGACTTTTTAATAACCATAGGATCTTCCCATGTTAAGTCAATTACTTCTAGTGCATCAAATTGGATTCTGATATCACTGATATAATGAGGTCCAAGTGTTACGTTCTGGACAATAAAGTTATGCTCTTCTTGTGGTTGTAAGTTTTCCATTAATCTTTCCTTTGCACGGCTAGTGTAGTAATTCCATCTAAACCTTCTTTTCCAGTCCACAATTCATTAGATTTTGATTCTCTTGTGTCTGGAGCATAGGTAGTTTTTCTTACTTCACGTTGATCTTTTACAAATTCTGCCATATCTTTGCGAGTAGATGTTGTGCCATATTTTTTCTCACTTGCAGTAAGTCCAGATTGAACTGAAAAAGACCCAAATAGTCTAATTGCGGTACAATATTCTAAACCGCAAGGACATTCAATTTCTGGTTTGTAATCAGATAATTGTATATTGAGAGTAAATTTCTTAGTTTTATTTGTCTGGCAAACAAAATCATATCTAGGCATATAGGAAATTTGTACAACAATCTAGTATATTTGAACCTGAGGTATACCTTTTATGCAAACACAAACTCTTGAAAATGCCGCTCACACTCACCAGATGTACTGCGTTAAATGCAGAACTATGGTTACAGTTACAGGACCTAAGCAAGTCCAAATGAAAAGCTCACGAAATGCTCTTCAGGGCAAATGTCCACATTGTTCTACAAACACATATAAAATTATTTCCGGGAAAAATTAATGCCTAATAAAATTCCAGGTGCAGAAGCAGTAACAACTGGCGAAGCTCTCGAAGAAATTGGAGCCGACATTGCTGGACGAACTCGCAGACAGACTGAAGATACTAAATCCGAAGAGGGTAAAAGTAGTTTAGATACTGATGCGGATAAAAACGCCAAGCAACAAAGAGATTTTCAATTAGCTTTCGAAGCTGCAGCTGCTGCAGGTTTACCAAGTGATGAACCAACATTTAAAAATCAATATTATGCTAGACTTACATCATTTTTAAGTCCATCAAAAATTGCTGAGTTTTTTAATATTGTTGCTGATACTGCCACCATGGGATTTATGGATGGTCCTCAAACATTTGAAATTTTTATTAAGCTTTTAGCTAGTAAATTTGGTTTTGAGGACTTATCTCATTTTAAAAATATTCTAAAATTAGTTAATGAATATGAGAAAAAACATCCAAGTTTAAGAATCATGGACACTGCACTAGCACTGGCTTTTGGTGATGCATTTGCATCAAGTCAGATTCCTATGATTTACACAACATTGGGAGCTGGTGGTAATTACGAAGATATAATGCCTTTAGAAAGAGCATTTAAAGCTTTAGGCTCACCTTCTACAGATGGATTTAAGCAAGTTTCTGAACTTCAATTAGCCCGTGAAAAGGAGAAGATGGAGAAAGAAAAGCTTGAAATGACCAAGGGTAAGTACGACACTGAAATGATCAAAGGCAGAAGTGAATACAATGCTGGAGTATTAAAGAACTTTAGAGAATTATATGTCAAGTATCAAAATGGCCCTATTGGTACAATCTTAGCTAACTGGAACAGAGTATTACAAATTTTATCTTCAACTGGTACTGCAGTAGATGTTGGAAAAGGTTTGATTCCTGGAGGAAGTGTTTCCGTTCCTCAAACTGGTAGAGGAGCTAAATCTAATAAGTTCATCAGAGTTGCTGCTCCTCCGACAAGTACTACTCCTTCATTCAGTTCTTTAATGGGTGCTGGACCTACAGGCGCTACTCCAGGTGTTGGCGCTCTTCCTTCAACTGCTCCTGCAAACCAGGCTGCAGGAATGGCTGCTGGAAGTAAAGTCAGCCAAGAGCAGATGAAAATTCAACGTGAAGAAAATATTCTTGTTCAACAGCATGGAAAGCTTAGCGAGCAAATTGCTCAAATTAAATCAAGAATTGATCAAGTTTTAAAATATTCTTACGGAAGTTCTACAGAAACTCAACAATTTTTCACAAATACTACTGTGCAGAATATTGATCCAACAGCAATTTTAACAGAAGTAGAAAATTATAAGAACACTATTGAATATGATATTAAAGTTCTAAATCAATTAATTGATGTTGCTGAAAAATTTCAAAGCGACATTGCAACAATTGATCCATCTCAAAAAACTCCAGCTGTTATTAGTAGAGATAAGTTAGTTAAATATCAACAAGAAATTGCTGCTAGACAACAAGATTTAATTACGGCAAATGTCTACACTATTTCTTTACCAATTGAAATTGAAATCATTCAAGTAAAAGCACAAAGAGAGTCTGCAGAACTTGAGAAAGATAATGCAGTTCAGGCTGGTGGAATAAATTTACTTCCTGTATATGATGCTCTTATTGCTACATATAAAACTGAAATGGGTTTAAGATCAAGAGCAATGTCAATGTACTCTTCTGTTTCTACTGGTGATGTAAATACAGATAATATTTTCAAGGGCATGGCTGATAGAACTAAACGTATTATTAGATCTATGGAATTAAAGATCAAGGCTCTCAGAAGAGAAATGTCTCCTGGAGTATATAAGAATCCATTTAGAGCATCTGAGTCTGAGAAATTCATTAAGATTGCTAAATATGAAAAAGTAGCTGATGAAGTTATTGAAGATTATTATAACGATCTTTATGATAATGATCCTCCATACGGGACAATTTTAGAACATCCATCAAAATTTCGTAAGACTCCTTCTTTTACTATTAGAAGAAAAAAGAAAAAACGTACAATATAATCCATGAGTAATAAGATTAATTGGGTTGAATATAATAAAATATCCAATAAATCTGATGCATTCAAACAAGCTAAAAATATCGACCCTTCATTATCAGATGCTTTAGAGAATTTATCTTCTTCAGCTGGTATGAAGGGTAAAGCTCTTCCTACAGATCGTTACACAGCTGGTAATACACAAGATCCTGATGAAATTTTTTCGCTTGAAGATGCAAATGTTTTATCAACCTCCAGAGTATCCCGACGCTATTCTCCTCTTAAAACAGATGAATATAGTGGAAATCGTCCTGCCGATCCTACTTTCTTAAACTTCAAAAGAAAAGAGGCTGGAGAAGAATCTATTCCAGTATTTAATCCTCCTAAGCCAAGAACAGTTGAAGAGGTTGAGATTGTATCTAGAAAAGTTGATGTTAAAGTTGAAAAGCATTCTATGGCTGATCAATCCCAGGCAATGTCTATGGATCCTAAGGCAGCTGCATTTGCTTCATTTTTTAATAGAGATGATCTTAATGTTAAACTATCTAAGATTGTTATTAAGAGAACAGCTAAACCTAATAAGGATAAATCTTTTAATAGAACAATCAATATTACTACATTAAATCCAAATACAAAAAATGTTAAGAATATTGAAAACGAATATGTAGATAATTCATCAAGCAAGACTGAGATTAATAATCAGTCTTTAGATTCTAATATTAATAGTTCAGTAGTAAATAATCAGACAAATAATACTAAAAATACTACAAACCAAACGACTGACCAGATTTACAACACTCAAAATATTACTAATACTGAGAATATCCAAAATGTAAATAATGAGCAGATTGTTAATCAAAACATAACGAACAATCAAAATATTGATAATAGTAGTTTTAATGTTTCAAATGAATCTTTTACTAATAGTGAAGAGTCTTTAAATACTGAATATTACGACACATTTGTTTCTAGCAATAACTCCTCAAATGCTGAAGTTACCAATAGCAATAATCTAACAAATAATGCCAATCAAAATTTTAATACGTCAAGTGAAAATATTGATTTAAACGAAAATTATTCTTCAAGTGTAAATAATAATTCAGAAAATTTTACTAACAATACAGATAGTCAGCAAATTGACATTAACATAACTGAAACTATTATTGAAGAAGAAGTTTTAAATACAGAACAATATGAGTCAAGCATTTCAGTGGATCAGATTAATTCTGTAGACAATTCTGTAAATAATTTTGACACTACTGCAGTTAACCAAGATGTAAGTAATAATGAAACCAATTCAATTACAAATAACTCTGAATCCTCAAGTTCATTAAATAATCTAACTGAAGAAAATAGCTCTACTTTTAATAACTCTTCTTTAACTGAGGAAACATTAAACACTGAAAATTATTACTCTGGCGAAAATGAGAATATTCAAAATGTAACAAATTTGAATAACTCAGAGAATGTGGAAAATAATCTAGTCTCTAACACTCATGAAGATAATTCTAGCAATAATCAATCTGCAGTTAATAATTCTGAAACAAAAAATCAGACCGACAATTTTAGTATCAGTGAGAATTTACAGAATAATAACAATGTTAATATTGAAAATAACAATGTCAATAGTGAAAATAAATTCAGCAATGATTCAGTAAATAATGATATTAGTAGCAATTCAGAAATAAACAACTCCACTACTCAAAATAATTTCAACAGCACTGATCAACTTAGCTTAAATAATGAACAAAACTTAAACATTACAGAAGAAAAACTATCTACTGAGACTTATTCTTCTGAAACTAATTATTCTGAAAATTATACTGAGAATCAGGCTATAAATGTCAAAACTGAAAGTACTAACAATACAATCAACAATACGAAGATAGAAAATAATGAAAATAATCTAAATTCGGTTAATAATCAATCTTCAAATTCATCGACTTCTAATATTACTGAACAAAATCAATCTTCATTATCCACAAGTAATTTAAACCAATATGATGAAATCAACAACTCATCTAATTATGAATCTACAAATATTAGCTCCATAGAAATAAGCAATCAAGAATCCTCAAACAATAACTATAGTACTGAGAATGTATTGAATGAAAGTTCTAATAATAATCAGTCAAATAATATTACAGAAGAAACTAATTTAAATAGTTCACAGAATAATGAATTTTACCAAGAGACTTTAAATACTGAAAACTATTCTGACAGTAATACTCAACAGAATGATTATGCCAATGTGGATAACCAAAATAATTCCATATCAATTGACAATTCATCTAGTCAAAATACAAATATTCAAAACTCAAATGTAAATAATTCTACTCTTGAAAAAAATGAATCCGATCAGACAAATATTGAAGATAACACTTTTAATAGTAATGTTGATATCCAAAATAATCAATCTTTAAATGCTACAGAAAATAATAACGTCACAAACAATTCATCTTCCAGTAGTTCAAATGTTGTAAATAATGAAGAGCTTTTAAATAATGAATATAACAACTTCAATAATGAAAACTCAAATTCAAATTCCACTTTTATTAACCAGGAAACTCTCAATACTGAAAATTATGATACAGTTGTAAAGAATAACTTAACAACTGAAAATTCATCCACACAAAACTTAGTAAATCAAAATGTATCCAATAATGATTCTTCTTTTGTTTCCATGAATGAAGAATCTACATCTATTGTTAATAATGATGTCAAAAATTCTAGTTCAGAAAGTAATCAAAGCGAAAGTAATACATCTTTTTCTTCTAATGAAACCAATATAAATAAAAGTGAAAATGTAGAAAATAATGAATTTGTCTCCAATGAATCATCGACATCAAATGAAACAAATGTATCGAATGGTTTTTCAAGTAATGATTCTAGTACATTTATAGATTCTCAAGAGACATTAAATACTGAATATTATTCTTCAACAATCAATGGAGATAATTTACAAAATTTTAATAATATAGAAGTTTCAAATAATACTACAACTCAAAATAATACTTCATCCAATCAAAATGTAAATAATAAGTTTGATTCTAAAAATAATATTGACAGTAATATTTCAAATAATAACATTCAAAACAATTATAATGAACAAAACAATACTCAGACAAATCAGTCTAATCAAGAAACTTTTGAATCTGAAACAAATATTCAGAATAATACAACCACATCCAATACAAATGTGGAAAATAATTCAAATACAAATGAAAATCAATCTGTAGTAAATAACAGTACATCTTTAAATATTAACTCAAATGATTCTGTTGTTAATAATCAAGAAACTTTAAATACTGAAAAATATAATGTAGAAAACTCTGCGTTTAATTCACAAAATAATAGTGAAAATGTTATCAATCAGACTGAGGTAAATAATTCAAATTCTACTGAAACTAATGGATATAATTCTGAAACAAATAATGCCTACAATAGCTCGTCAGTAGAATCTAATAGCCAAAATGTTTCTAATGAATATAATCAAGAGACGCTAAATTTAAATGAAAATATTTCTTCAAACACAAGTAATAATCAGACTACTTTGCAGACAGAAGAATATTATGAAGGCAACACTGATAATCTAAATATTAATAATTCTCAAAGTCAAAATACAAGCTCTTTTAATAACAATGAGATAAATACTTCTGAAGAATATTTGAATACAGAAACAAACAATACCAATATCCAAAATAGTAGCACGAATAATAGTACTCAAACTAATATTTCAAATAACATTACTGATGCCAATTCAGAGAATACTATAAATTCTTCTGAACAACTAATTACTGAAAGCTATAATACTCAAAATAATAATACTGCTAATAATATTTACAATAATGAAATAGTTTCAAATGTAAATGTATCTAATCAAAACGTACAAGGAAACACTAATAGTAATCAGAGCTATAACCAATCTACAAATAATGTTTCAAATAATGAAAATAATACTACTTATAATTCTGAAAATTCTAACTTCCATGATGAGAATTTAAATGTAAATGTTTCAGAAGAACAAATTACCCTACAGACAGAAGAGTATTATGAAAATGATTCTTTCAATAATTCAACTACAGAAAATAATGAATATAGCAATCAATCATCCACGGTAAATAATGATTCATCTAACACATACAACCAGGAAACTTTAAATACTCAAAATTATTCAGAGACAAATTCTACTTCAGATCAAATAATTAACAATCAGAATATAGAGGGAGATACAGTATCTTCTTCAGTTACAAATAATACGTCAAACAAAAAAAGCAAAAGAAAAGTTATCAATGTAAATAATAACTTTAATAAAGATAGTTTTGAATCTCATTTATCACGATATCAAAATAATTTAAATGTCACAGAAAATAAGTCAGTTAATTATGTGGACTTAAAATCTGGATCAAATGAATTCTTTAGTTCTGATAATCTATATACTGAAACTTATTATGATAATGCTGAAAATGAATATAATGAAACAAATAATATTCAGGATAATAAAAACTTTGCAGAATATAATCAAGAACAAGCTAATTTCTCAAATATATATAACAATTCAAGTACGATCATTTCCCAAGAACAGTTAAGAATTGATAGACTCACTGGAAAATATTATTCACCTTCTAAAACAAATAATGCTTCTAATCCAAGATCTTCGAATAATACATACAATCAGCAAAATTCATATGTTAATAATAGTCTGTTAGAAACAATAAGATATGACCAAAGCCAAACATATGCAAATTCTACTTTGCCATATGGTGACATTCAAGACCAAATTATTCTAGGATCTTTAGATAAATATGTAGATATTATTAAAACTGAGGCAATAAATAACTATTCTACTAACAATTATGGAAATGGTAAGTCTCCATTTAGTAAAAAACAAGATAACATAACTAACAACAATATTAATTCTGAAGAATATGTCGAAAATATTTTGATGCAAGGTATTAACAGATTATTTGAAAAGAATGATACTTTCATGACTCAGCTTATTTCAAAATCTGGTGATAGTAATTTTAATACCACGTTCATGAATACAACACTCAATAGCCAAAAAGAAGTTGAGAAAGTCATGCAGATTGTTGATAATATTATTGATCAAAGAATAAAAGAAAATAATAATCAATACACTGAACAATTTATTACGAAGAATCAACTTAAAGTATATAAAGAAACTATCATCCAAGAAATAGAAAAGAAGACTAATTTTAAGCTAGAAGTTTTATCTTCAGATGTAAACAAGAGAATACTTAATTATATTCAAGATTCAATTAATAAACTTATGAGATCATAACATGCCATTTGAAAATCCTAAAAGAAAGCCGTTTCCAGGTAATTTTACATGGTATCCAACAACTGTTGCTACCGGAGCTTCTGTACCTACTGGTTTTTTATCTTTAGGATTGGAAAATGGTAAATTTAGAAATGATGTTGTAGATAAGTCTGTTAAAGTTTCTTACAAAGGTGACTTAAAATCAAGTAAGAATTCTTTGGATTTTCCTTTCGTGAATGCTTTTAGATTACTAGCAAATCCAGCATCATTTACGAAGTTTGCTACAAATACTCCGTTTACAGTTGATGGTGTTAATGCTCTATATTCAATTGACTTAAATTCTAAATCAAGATTATCAGCAATTAAGATCGTCTATACTCTTTCTATATCGCCATTTGATCCAAAATTATCTTCTATTGTTAATGCAGCTGATTATCAAGAAATTGTTAATAATAGAAATAGACCTGACGCATCTTTTAATGTAGATATGAATAAGTACATTCTTGCTACTGTTTTGATTGATGGTAAAGAATATCCTGATCCAAAGTTAGATTCGAATAAAGAAAAAATTGAATTAAAAGCTACTGGTATTAGAAGTTCTGATGCTACATTGTTGACTCAGAGAGAGATAACAATTAAATTTGGTAATGGGGTAGTTACGTCAGATTTTGCAGAAGTTTCAAATGTTCAAATTAAAGTTCTTAGTAATGCCCCTACTGTAAGACTTTCTATATATAAAATTTACTTATTTGATGCTCAGAAAGTTAACCTTAGGGATGAACAAGTTCCATGTAATGTTTTAAGCTATGCATTCCCAGCATTATTTAATTACAATCCAACTGTTAGATCGCTATATTTTCCAACTTCTATAGATTTTAAGCGACCTAATTTACATGTAAAGCTTTTTGACCCAACACAGACATTCAACAGTCCTGGATTTGCACATTCAGTGTCGTTAAGATTTTTGATATTTTCATGGCCAGTTACTGTATTAGATCCTCTAGCAATCTTAAGTATGGGTCAATTATCTGGTTCTGGATTGTATTTCACTAGAATTATTACTACTATAGCTGAAAGTAAGCAATTAAATTTATCTTTTTTAAATCAGAATGTTTCAACTAAATCAAGAATATTATCTTTACCTAAATTAAATATAAATGATGATTGGGCATCGATACAAATTCAAGTAGCTCCCAAAGAAGGTGATGAATGGTCTTTACTTCACACAATTACATCAACTTTAGGAAATACTGATAATTTTGTAGCCCCTTATATTTATAGATTTCAAAATAATACTGGATTTTCATTCAATGACATAAAATTTAGGGCTTTTGTAAGATATCCCGATGGTGCTACTTATCAAGAATCTATCACCCCAGAATTAGATCATTATAATTCAGCTTTAATCATGAATGAAGAAACTTTATATACTTCATCAGATTCCTCAGAACATTCAGGCAAACCACTTTTAATAAATCCAAATAAATCAGGAGACTTTAGTATGAATATTATTAATGCTTTAGATCCTATTTTATTTTTTGTTAGTGATAATACATTTAATTACCAACCTTCAATCAATGCTTCTCAAGGTGCATATACATTTAAAGTCACAGCAAAAGTAATTGATAAATTAAATATGGCAAATACCCATATCATTGCTAGAATGTGGTTTGTTCCACAAGATTTTATTCCAACAACATCTAATTATCATCAATACAGAGATGTTAATGAGATTATCTTTAAATATGGAAATAATGTCACTCAAGCTCAAATTGGCAATCCTTCTTCCTTAGATGATGTATTTGTTTCTTCTTCTATATCTTCTGATTTTACTTTTATAGATTTAGTAAGATATTCAGCAGAGGTCAAAGCATTTAATGTATCAGGTTCAACATCTTATAAACTTTGTGTCGGTATATATTCAATTTCTTCGCTAAATGATGAATTTAAAAATAAAAAATTCAGTGAGAGAGAATTGCTATATACACCAACTGTAGTATTTGATTTATCTTCAACTAGCGATGGCATACAGACTCCTATCCAAAGAGCACTTACAGCAACTTTATATCCTAGGAAAGCATCTGAATTTGATAGTGCTAAATATACAAAGCTTTCTGAGCCATTTATTGTTTCTAAAAATCTTGTTGATGGCACAGAAGTTGGAAAATTTATTTTATATAGAGGAATAGCTAAAACTAATTCTGATAATGCATTTCAAGATTTATTGATAATGCAAAATGAAGTAAGTGAGAGGCCTTTAGTTAGATTGTATTTTGATTCTTTTGCTGAATCATTTAATCCTGATCTTTCTTTTTCATTCGATTTTTGCACATTAATAAGACCACTCAACTCAGCTAAAATTGACCTTGGGACATGGCAAATTTCCATTGGAAGATCTTCTCTAGGTATGAAGATGGAAACTCTTTTGAATTTCAAGATTTCGTATGAGATATTTGCTATTTCTTTAGATGGCAATGTTGTAGAGAGAATATATAAATCAGGTTATTTATCTAGTTTATCTAATACTGAAATTAAGTTTGATATAGCATTTCCATTTCTCATTGGCAATAATAATTCTCAATTGATTTTAAGAATAAATTTATACCCACATGCCTTACTTCCTAATAAATCTGTTGGAGATATTAGAACTGATTTTGGACAATCTGAATTATTTTATGAACTAGAGTCTATTGAAATTACTTATCATACAGTTAAATTTTTAGATCTTGATGCAGCTGACTCAAAATTAGGTTCTCCAGGATTTTATGAAGATTTAAGTTTAGTACCAGATATAGCTTTTGATGATTCTAGTTTGTGGTTTATTTTAGATGATGATTTAAAAAATACAATGATTACGACCATTACAGATGGGTTAAACGTAAGTGGATGTTTATATTCTCCTACTTGGCAACTTTCTATGCCAAATTCTACTGAAGTTAGAGCTGGAGCCTTAGGATATACAAATAAAGAATTTTGGTTTAGAACAGTTCCTGGAGAAGCTGAAATTGGCGATATATCAGTTACAGCAGTTGAGGATAATTTATCATTCACCACACATGTAGCATTTGACGATCCTTCAACATCAATTACATTCTCTGATGGTAGAAATTATGTTAAATATTTTTCCACTAACTCTAATGAATTAAACTTTTTTACTAAAACTAATATTGCTGGAATGAATGGCGAATCTACAGTTGAAATAAAAGGAAACAATCCTCAACTTTTCACCATGAATAATAACAATCATTCACTTTATGGAAATAAATCTTTAGGATTATTATTAGGTCAAACTGGCGAAGAAACAAATTCAGTCGATGGATATTATAATTTTTCTGCCGGTAGAGAAAGAAGCTGGTCAAGAATAGGCATTAATTCAGAAGATAGTTCTTTCAATAATTCATCTAAAATATTGAATAGTCTTAATTTTGCAAGCACAGCTAACAATATGATTAATGATTTAACTCACATTGTTGGCATCTTAGAAAACAATAAAGTTGTTTATAGCTTAGCTAATCCTACTGTTGTGTTTTCAAATGGTGTCTCTGAGAATAGATTTGTGTGGATAGCTGGAGTAAAAACATCCGAGAATTCTAACTTTATAATACATGCAGATTCTCAAGATTCTGATTCTCCTGAAAATACTTTTCCAGGTATAGCATTAGATAAATTTGGGAATGTATTTGTATGTTATTCTTCTGCAAGCAGTCCAGGGTCTATTTATGGAAAAACTGTAAACAATGAAATTCCATCTGAGCAGTTTCCTGTAATTGAGATGAAAAACAGTGGTATTATAATTCCTCCAACATTAAAAATTAAAGGGATAAATCTGCAATATAATCACATTGAAAATACATATTGTTTAACTTTTTGGTGTGCAGGTAGAATATTTGTAGCTGTAATAAATCCTAATCATGATTACTTACATGGATCAGAAGATATTTTATCAATTACTCCTATCTTAAGTCTTGTGGCAGGTAGTAGAACTTTCGATTCGGCAAATAATAGTTTAGATAGCGTCCTTCAAGCTATGGTAAGTAAAGGCTATATATCTGTCAAACAGTCTGGAGAAGTAGAGACTAATGTTCCTTCTCAAAAACCTGGATTAATAATTTCTAACAATCCTGGCAAACAAGGTGAATTACATATTTGGTATAAAGATTCACAAGACAAATTAAAATCCAGAATATTATTTGCCGACGGGAATGTTAACAATTCGATAGGATATGCATAATGCCACTTTTAGATGATACAAGAGAGTTAAAAATTAGTTGTACTGTTTCAGCATTATACTATCCACAAGACGGTACATACCCTGGTGGTAATGTTTCTGCAGTATTTGATGGTGGTGAAAAGTTTGTTCTAGGAAGAAAATCTTCTTATGCAATCGATAATAAGGGTAACAGAAAGATTGCAACTACTGGTTTAGTTTACAGCAATACAAATGCTGGAACATATTTGCCAACCATAAATTCTAATATTGGTGCTCCTGAATGCACATTTGTTTATGGTGCGTTAGCTCCAGATAGTGTGCATCCAGTCTTTAATTTAATTAAAGGTCCAAATTATACTGTAAATTATGCATCAGATTTAGATCTAACTGCAAGATATTCGAGTGTTTACTCGGATTCATTACAATTAAATGAAGTTACAGATATTCCAACTGTTTTGTCTCGAAAGAATACAAAGTTCGCAGATGTTATTAATCCGGTAGTTAGTCCTAATATTTGGCTTCAAGATGGAGTAAGTTCATCTTCAGATGTTCAAGTTATCAAATATCATGGATATAAATACGGTCCAACGTATAAAGGTTCATCTGTCAGGCAAGTCTATACAAATGATGGTTCAGCTAAAATTTATGTATCTGCTATTAATTCATCTTGTATTATGACTAGACTTTTTTCTGTTAGGGAAGATTTAGCAAACAATGGAGCTAAACTTTCTTACAGTGCTTTATGGAATGATGGTCAAGTTTATCGCAAATCTGAATCGATTAGTACAATTGGCTTTAGTGGTTGTACTTTAACATTTGATCGATCAGCAAGTTCTAAAAATAATAACCCTAATTCTGTTAGCTCAGTTTCTGGAATTGTAGTTGAACTTGGTAATATTACTTTTTCTAACTTACTTCCAGTTGTTTCTTTTTATAGAATTGAAATTATTGATACTAAAATTGTCCTAAAATATTACCATCCTTTAGTAGGTGCAATTGTTGAAGCTCCTCCATTAAATTTTTCTATAGAGGGTAACTTATTTAAGATTCATATTTACTTTGTTGGATCTAATTTAATGATTGGTACAGATGACAATCCTTCTAAATGGGATACATTATTTCCATTAAATATTTCTCCAGATTCAAATTATAATGAGAAGATCATCCATTCAGCAGATAAAATCAATAAAATTAAAATACAGTTCAATAATATTAATTGTTCTTACACTTACGCTCCGATAGCTTTTAAAAATTTTGATACTGATTCATTTTTAAAAAACAAAACATTAGATCTTAATGCTTTGAAAAATAAGTATAAGTTTTCTTTCAAAGGCACACAAGAACAATATGAAGAGTCTTTTACTGCTGAAAAAGTTAATGAAGCTTTTAGTATGCATAAGTACAAAGATTCGGAACAATATTCTGAAATATCTGATCAATTTTCAGACACTCAAGCCTTCATAGATAAAAGAAGTAGTGATTTTGATACTATAAAATATTACGAATTATCTAAATCTACAAATACTCAAAAAAATACTGTTACTGTTACTGGATATTTTCAATGGAATACGACTATTGAAGGCCCATGTTTACGTAAAATTGTTCTAAATACTCCTGTTTCTGAAATTAAAGATTCTGGTATTGTTGATTTAAATTGGGGTGACTTAAGTCCATATTTTGATAGTGTTAATATAAATTATACTGGTAAAAATCAAAACTTCAGCTTAATGACAGGTACAGCAACATTAGTGCTGAAAAATGTTGATACTACTGAGCGTGGAGCAAGAATTTTAGAAGCTATTGAAAATAATGTCCTTTTATTTACAATTAAAGCTGGTTACGACGAACTATATACATACTATCAAGGCATTAATGATAGCGTGAGTGTAGTAAGGTCTGCCACTGGATCAACAATTTCTATTAGCCTTAAAGATGTGACTTCTGTTCTTGAAGAAACTCGTTTTACTATCCCATATATTGAGTTTGGTGGAATGCAGTATTTAGATATTATTAAAAGAATTATTCTATCTGCAGGTTTTCAAAATCAATTTTCTATTCAAGAGTCTTCTGAGGATCCTACATTTTCAGAATTTACATTGGCTTTAAGAAATCAAGTATCTTACGGTCCATATTGTACTCCTGATTCTGGAAACTTCAGTGCAAGAAGTGATGAATATATTCTTCCTAAAATCAATAATATTTTAAATCAATGTTTGAATTATAGAGGTTTTCCATCTTTTATTTGGAATCCTGAGTTAAGGTATTTTCAATTAACTTGGAGATATGAGCCATCTTTCAGTGATGTTCTTTATTTTATTGGAGAAAGAGAAACATTTGGAGTTGATTTCTCTGCTGGATCGCAATTTGACTCCAGATTTCCTAAAAATTGGCATGGAGTTTTGTCAAGTAGTTATACGATTGCTACAACAATTGGTAGCCTAAATGCTGGTCTTGAAATGTATGGTCAGGGTTTTGATACTACAGTTATTGGAAGAAATGAGTTTTATGACGGATCTGTCTCAGCTAATGATACAGCTCTAACAGAATTAGGCATACAAAGATTAAATGATTGTGTGGATGACAGAACAATAGTGCCTTCGAAAATTGGCTATGTTGGATATAGAAAATTTCATTTACACAGAGATGATGCGGGAGTTTTGCAAGATTATACAGGTTTAAATATTTATTTCAAGCAAGTAAAAAGAATAATAAGAATTACTCATTCAGAGATGAATTTTACTTGTATCGTCAGTAAGCCTTTAACTTTATATGGAACTTTTGCTATCCAGACATTTATTGGTAACCAAGAACCTTTAATTACTGATAGATATTTATATACTAAATGCACTTATATAATTGATAAAAAAACAAATGTAATTACTGCTCAAATAAGTGGCGCTAAAGATGCGAACGTAGGAACATAAATTGCCAGAATTTAGAAGTTTAACAGATATAATTAATTATCAAATACAAAGCCAAAAGCAAATGGAGCCTAGACCTTTACCTAGATCTGAGGCATCAATCTATTTAAAGTCAGAAGTAATTTTAGAGCCAGAACTACTTTCAGAAGAGAATGTTGTAAGATGGGGATTTTCTCGCTGGGGTGTGGAAAAAGTAACTAGTAAAAATAAACCGGATCAAGAAGACTAATGGGAAAGACACCAATATATAAGCTTGGATATTTTGAACCTAATCAAGATGTTGGAGCAGAATTAGATTTAGATGAACTTAGATTTAAAGCTATTGATACGCAAACTTTAGCTTTATATTCAATTTTCGGCAATGGAGTTCTTGATGAAGACCCTGCTAATCCATCTTGGTATATTCTTTCGATCCCTAATGACTACAATAATGTTTTAATTACTTCTGGACGAGGCCATGTTTCTTGGAAGTATGCTGAAACAACTACAAATGTTACTTTTTCTTTACCAGCGTTACCAGCAGGAGCAACATCAGCTTTATTTTATTTATATGCTATAGAAGATTCCACTACTCCATCGGCAAAAACAGTAGAATTTATGGCATCACTTATCCAATTAAATGATCCAGATAATTACATTGGCCTTGGTGCAGTATTAGTAGATAGATCGACTGACCCAGATACTATTACTATTTACAACACAGCAGAATATGGAAGAGTAGATATTAGTCTATTTGGTACAATTTCTGGAATTGTAAATAAACATAAGCATATTGGTGGTGCAACAAATCCAAGCCCTATCGATCTTTCAAAACACGTAAGAGGAAAGCTATCAGGAGATTATATTGAGAACTTGGATCTGGATAAAGTTACAGCAGGTAGTTTGTCCGCCGATAGATTGCCACAGATTGACCATAATACTTTATCTAATATTGGAAATTTATCTCATAGTCAGATTGATACACTTTTAGCTTCTTTGACTTCTTTGCCTGATAACTATAGATTGTCAGATGTTTCTTTAGCTAATAGATTAAAAATTGTACTTGCTTTAAAGAGATTAGGTACTTTATCTAATATTGAATCTACACAAATCAATGCTGTTTTCTATGTACCAAATAGTACTTCACAACCTTATGAAGCAACTGGTATTCCAGCTGGGCTAAATCAAGCTACAATTGATAGAGTAAATAAAAGACTCGAAGGTACAAATGCATCAACAATTTCTTCTGATAATATTGTTTGGAATACATATGAAGATTTTGACAGAGCATGGAAAACAGCTCAAGCAAGAGTAGTAGCAAATAATCCTGTATCTGAAAATATTTCTATTACCGCTCCAAAAATTTACACTACTGGAACTGTATCTTTAATTAACACAATTACTGTTACAGGCTCTGGAACATCTTGGACATCTTTAATTTTACCAGCAAGAATAGGTTTTGGCTCAACAAATCCTAGTTCAATTACTACATGGTTTACTGTATCTTCAATTACAAACAATACAACATTAGTATTAACATCTTCAGCAGCTGGACAATCAACTGGGAATTATGTAATTGAACAAACATCAGGTGTTAATGGTTCTATTACAGTTGATAAAACACTTAAATATCTTGGCATTTTAGATACAAATTTACAAGATACTAAGTGGAAAGATGGATATTTATTCACAGATAAAAAAACAAAGACATCAGTAGTTCCGCCTCCACCTCCTGTTTTATCTGCTCCGGCATATTACAATCAATTTAATGAAGATTATGATATTGCAAGATATTTCTATAATCAATTTTCTACTACTCAAGATTGGACAGAGAGATCTAGAATTGGAATTGGCTTTGGATTTAATGTAGCTTCTATTCCTGGAAATGTTTATGTTTATTTAACTCTTTCCTCTGGCGGTACTTCAAAAAGTATTATGTCTAGTGGATCTACAACTACAATTAACATTTCTACTCCTGTTCTAATTCTCTCTAAAGATAATACAGATCCAAAAACAAGATTATATGTAGAAAAAAATCTGTCTGAGTTCGGCCTTACAGAAGCTCAATTAGCATCAGTTTCAGGAATTGGTTTTGTTTGGGATACAGCTGAATATTGGGATGGTAACGAATTAAATTTCTATTTACTTCATCCAAGAACTGACGAAATTACAGCTATATCATCTCAAAGTAGCTCAATAAATTCTGTAATGAATACTTTGCCAGATACTACTTCTTCTGTATTCATTTTTAACGACACATTATTCAACACTTATGCTACTTTAGTATTTAGATTAGACACAAACAGTTCTACAACTACATATGATCAAGTTATCTGGGATGCTACAGTACCTTCTGGAACTAGTTTAAGAATTTACACAAGAACTTCAAATGTAGAATCTTCTTTATCAAGTTATTTAACTAATGAAATTACTCAAGGAATATGGACAGTAAGTTCAAGCTCTAATACCGGAAGATATTTTGATATTATTGTCAATTTATATTCTAATAGTTCAAAAACATTAGCTCCAACATTAGATAGACTTGTTCTGGCCTACAATGGATTAGGCGCTTCTGCACTTAAAGTATGGAATAAATACGAAACAGATATTTCAACTGCACAAACTGGGTGGTTTTCTACTGCAAAAGAGTATGAAAATATTACTTTTGGATCAAATACAACAGATACAGATTTTCCAGGCAAAACAGTTAACTATTTAACCATTTCTAACACGGCTGAGATTGGTAAGTGGAGATATTTAAGAAAAAATAATGCTTTGCAATCGTCTTTGTTAGATGCTAGTGATGAAGTAGTCTTAGAAGATGGAATTGACATTTTATCATTAAGTTCATATCAGTCTCCAGTACAGGTTTGGAGAGGCTATAGTGAATATGGTTTCTTAGAGCCAAGATATTATGAATCTGTTGGTACATCTTTATTATTTGCTGATACGAAGAATGATAGAGTTGTTGAATTTAATTCTTTAGGCGCAATATCCAAAATATACCAGGGAAATTTAAGATTAAAAAGAGAAACTAGAGATTTTGTTTTATTGAATGCATACTACAATCCAAATGTAGGCAAGATATATATTAATTTCTCACAGTATGTTTCTATTACATCTGCCACGAATGCAACATTGGTTTCTGGAAAGCAATCTATTAAGCTTTCGGAAACAGGTGTCAATATTGTTTTATTTAATCCTATTGATGGTAAATCGGCTACTGTAGTTGCTACTTTTAATACCTCATTGAAAACGAAAATAAATTCATGGGGTAATGATGTTAAATTAATCATTCAAAATGGTGCATTCTCTTATGTTGGTAGTGATGGTGGAACATTAACTGAAGATACAACTACCACTGATATTTGTCAAGCCTTAAATTTCATAGAAATTTCTAGTAATGTCTCATTTACTGGAGAAGGTAAATGTTTAAGTGGGATTAGTCAATATTCAGAGAATATAAGTGATTCTGCTGACTTTAATAAAGATGGTCAAATTATAACTTCATCCTTGTATGGCCCAGATCAAACATTATTGACAGCCAGTAATACTTTGACTATTAATGTTTTAGTTGGGAATATTTATATGACAAATATTCTTGAACCTGTTCATGCAACAACTAATAAATATGGATATTGCATTATTTCTAATATCTCAGATGATTCTATTGTGGCATTGAATACTTTAGGTGAAACTGTATGGAGCGTACCTAGTACAGTCTGCTCATTTGTAGAGAATAAACTTGGTGGAGCAGTAGAATTATCCAGTGAAAATTTACTAGTTGCTCTACCTTCTTCAATTTCTGATAATGCTGGTAGAATCTTAGTATTAAATAGAATTGCTGATAATACAATTTTAACTTCTATTAATGTTAATGGTGATGCAATTAAGGCTATTGAAGATCCAAGTTATGATTCTTACTGGGTAGTTGTTGATGATGTTAAAAATGATGGCAAACAATCAAGATTAATTAAATTAAATTCTAGCGGTGAGTTGACATACTCATGGGGTGTAGGTACTTTGACTCATCCAACAGGCTTAAAAATGTTAGGAAATTCTACATTAGTGGTATCAGAATAAAATGGAATATAAAATTCATAAATATCAAAAACTTTTAACAATTGATAATAATGGTCATAAATTTGAAATAGAATTAGTTAGCTCTCCAGATAATTTTTCATTGTTAGAATCTGATGCTTCATTGTTTTTGATTAATGAAGATGTTAAATGCACAATAGAAAAAGATGATAATAAATTAAAATTGACATTTAATAATGAAAAATTTAGATCATCTGCAGCTGGTATTATTTTTAGAAATATTTCTTCTTTCAGTAGCGTAAATGAAAATTATTCTGTCATTAATTTTGGCAATAAGTCTTTAAGAGCTATTGGAAATGATTTACATATTGACATGGATAAATCTGGATTAGCAGTTCTTAGATTTATGTCTCTTACATCTACTTTAATTTTCGAAGAATCAATAAATGAATTTAAAACTTCTTCAGTATCTGCTCTAACTGCTTTGACTTCTCCTTTAAATATTTCTGTAGGTCAAAGAGATCCTGAATTTGCCATTGGTGTTTATGATAAATTTAGCAGCAATGTATTTACCAGACCAAGAGATATTAGACATGGCAATCCTGTAATTTCAACTGTTCCTACTCATGGGCCTGATTTAACTACAGCTGAATTAGATGCGATCAATGAAGGCTTGGGTTTTGACAAAAGAACAATTTATTTCAAAATAGTTTCAGATAGAATAGTTGAACCAGCAATTACTCAAGGTGAAAAGTCTGCTTTAAAACTTAAATTATCCCTTCCAGCTGGTTTAGATACAGTAAGAGATCCAATTAGCTTATCAATGTATTTTGTTGAACATGATAGCGCTTTGAGTCCAACTATGTCAATTTATGTAGCTTCCTTTGACTTTCATAAAGAAGATACAATTAATTATGTTGATGGATTTATGTTGATGGATGTTTACTGTCCAATGATAGTTCAAGAATCTATGCCTATATCCTTTGGTATCGTATAGGTAATTTTCTTGTAAAATTGGAATTAATAGGCAAGAAATCTCTATTTTCCGTTGCCTATTTTAGGAATCAAACATGCCAATCAAAGCTCAATTAGTTCTTCCAGATAATCTCAGAAGTACATATTTACGTTCAAATTTTTTAGATTCAGGTGCAGTTTATAACACTAATAAACCTGCTTTGACTTCTGCTTTAGATGCTAATAATCATACAATTAGATTAAAATTTGAGCTTTTAGACACTGTTAATAGAGAATCAGTTTCGCTCCAGAAAATTGTAAGTTTAGAGATTTCCAACGATCCAGAATTTAGTACTCAATCAACTATTAAAATTGAAAACTGGCCAAGTACTGGGAGTTATTCTTCAAGCACTGATTATACTTTAAATTTAAATTCTTTATATTTTTTTAATTCCAGCTCAGCAATAGAAACATCACGAACAACAGCTGCAGGTACAGGCATTTATGTAATTAATAATTGGCCATTGTCTGCTACTGGTGGATTGTCAACAGTTTATGTTAAAGCATTAGTTCAATCAACATCTGGTGAACAGGCTAGTTATCCAGAAGGTTATGCAATTTATGATCAAATTTCTTGGGAGGGCGAGTTACCGTCTACTCCAGGAAGATTAATTGCAGACACTAATAAATCTGGTTTTACTGGCGCACAATCTTTATTTCATTTTAGATCAAGTTCGGAATCTTCCACTGGTGTCTATGGTTCTGGTGTAAGTTCTTATATTGGTGATATTTTTGAAATTTCGTATGACACAGGAGTTTTAAATTTACTAACTACTAGGTCAAATAATACTACAGGAAACTTTAGATCTGTTATTGGTAATGTGCCTGGTACGAATCTTCCAGTCACTAGTTATAAAATTAATTACTTATCTACAGTATACACTTCTGAAGCTTTAACTTTAGGAACATCAATAACTCTTAATTCGTCAAGAAGAGGAGCTTTTTTCTATGGTAATAATGGTTTTGCTTTAGTAGGTTCAGATCTATCTGTTTTATCTCAATCTAGAATTAATCTAACTATATCAAATACAGCAGCTGAATATAAGATTTTTGCAAAACTTCATTATTTGGATTTAGCCTCCAATCCAGGTTCATCGCAGGAAATTGTGTGCTCAATTACATCAATTCCTAATGCATATCCAGTTGCTAAATTATATAAAATTGTTAATGGTACAGACTCTACAGAAAATCAAACTACTAATCTTCCACTTCATTTAAGAGATTTAATTCTTCAAGGTGGTTTATTTGAAGCTTATCTTTCTAAAACTACTGATGATCAATATATTGTAGAGTTTTATTGGACAGCAGCTGATAATCAAAGTTATTTATTGGCTTCATCTTTAATTCCCGAATTTACAGTTGATACAGTTAAGTGTGGTTATGGTGCTTCTATTAACGCCCATGATGGTACTGTAACAATTAATGAAATTGCATTAGTTAAAGGTAATGCATATCTTAATGCTGACCTAGGTGATTGCAAAGTAGATGATAAACATCCAGTTAATTTTCCAACAGTAAATGTTACTAATTGGGCTACTTCTGTTAGTGTAAAAAATGAATGGACTCTTTATTCCGAGCCTTTAATTGGTTCTAGTTCTCCAATTACTTTATCAACTGGACTCACGATAAATAAGTTGAATTCTTCTGAAATTGTAGAGTATCAATTAAATAAACCTACAATGTCCTCAAGAGCTGTAGTATATACAAATATTGATCATAATTCAGATACTTATTATGTAGTTTTTAGTACAGACCCAACAGTTAATGCATCTGATAGCACTCTTCTCAGGCCAATGATTACTAGATGTCTTCCTGATTATGTGCCTACTCATGAACCAATTAATACTACTACAGTTGGCATATTCTTTGATGCTAAAAATTCTCAAGTATTGTTAGTAGAAAGAATTTATTCAAATGTTTCTACTTCACAAGTCTTATGTAAATATAACCCCAATAACACTGATGACTATGCTATTTATATAACCGATGAGCATCCTGTGGGTTATAAAGGGCAATTAAATAAGTCAAATGCAGATGGTACTTGGATTATTTTAAAAAGAAATAATGAAATTAAAGGATCGATTCTTTTATCAAACAAAATTTGGACTTATAAAAATGGATTGGGTTACTATGTAGCTACAGGATTTATTGGTTCTTCTTATGGTTCAGGAAGCTCTATAGTTAATAACTTTAGTATTTATGGATTGCCAAGATTAATTTCAGATGATAGTTTAAATAACTCAACAATTAGACACTTTTTAAAATCAGATACAGGAAGTAGTCAAGTTAAACCATGGCTTGGTCAATTTTTATTAGCAGGTAGTACAGATTTTCAAGGATGGGATTATAAGATTCCATATACCGATCTGTCTTCTATTTCCATTAAAGCAACTACAAACGGCATTAATGTTAACATTTTAGCTGCTCCTTCTGTTATTGATGGCTATACTTTATCTTCAGGCGATTTAGTTCTAGTAAAAGATCAACTCGATAAGTATCAAAATGGAATTTATAAAGTTATTAATCCTGGTAGTGGACTTAATGGCTCATGGGTTTTAGATTCTTCGACAGTAGCTTCTAGATATCAACCATATTCGATTTTAAATGGAAATGTTAATGGAAAAACATATTGGTATTTAGATTATCCAGATAATTATTCAAACCAAGAGTATTACCATTATAAATCAACAGTATTTACAAAGAAAGTTACATTTGGTTCTTTATCATCTTTTTATTCAGCTATTAATCCAACTTTACTTGAAATTAAAGCATTATGGTCATCTAGAGCTTTGCCATCTGAATCTATCAATGTAAAATTTAGATTCTTTTCAAATAGTAATGATGAAATAGGATCTTCTAAAACAGATTGGTTTACTTATGATCTTGCTCCATTATTAACAAGTGGTATTTCAGCAGCTTATAACGATTTAATTCAAAAGATTTTAAGTTACGGGACATACAGCGTTGGAGCTTTTTTACTGGACGAAGTTCCTGTAATTAATCCTGAAGATCCATTGCCAACAGAATCTAGACCTTTGAATATTACTGTAAATGAAAAGGTTTGGGTTGCTATTAGACTTCCTATGGGTCTTACATTAGGAACTGCAAACTCTAATGAAACTACAGAACCTGAAGTTATTACGACTGGTGATTTCGCAGGTTGGAATTTAGCACCTAGACTCTGGTTTAAGGTTTATTCCAAGGCTGTCTTAAGAGAAAGAAATAAGAGAGATAATTTATATTTAACAGGAAGAGTAAGAGCTTTATCGCATGCAAATATTAGTTCTTCGGCATCTATTCTTTCCGATTCATTAAAAGTTGACATCACTCCACCCTCTTTTGTTAATAATAAACCAGTTGTTGAATTTGTTGATCAAACTACTGTAAGGACTGCTACTGTAAGAATTAAAGCTAACGATTCTTCTTCTGGAGTATTAGCTTTTAGATTTGGAAAAGAAACTGACTATGGAAATGTTTCTTATACTCCTTGGCAATCTTGGGAGCAATTCGATCAAACTGGAAATGCTCAATATGTAGTTTATTTATATGGTTCCAATCCAACTAATAATTTTGGTGTATCTGAAACAGTAACTTCGAATATGAATGCTGGAATGATTGGTGCTAGAAAAATCTGGGCGCAAGTGATTGATTTTATGGGTAATATTTCTGAATCATTCCCATTAACAGTATTTGCTCAAGGACAAGCAATTGTAGATACCACACCTCCTACAGGCAATGCAAATTTCTATGACACATCTAATAATCTTGACTTAAGCTATGTAAATTCCTTAAAATCTTCTGTGAAATTTACAGCCAATGATAGAGTCTCAGGTATTAAAGATTTTAGATTCCGTACTGTAAATTCAAATGGATACTCTACATGGTCAAATTGGAATTCATATAAAAACATTAATAATTTCTCTCTATCTTCAGGTGACGGCAGAAAGAGTCTTCAATTTCAGCTAAGAGATTATGGAAACAATATTTCTTTACAGGAAAATCTTTGGAGTAAATTATATGAAGCTAGCTCAAGAGGAATTGTTTTTGTAAGTGCAGATTCTTGGCAAAAAACAGGAGTATATTCTGAAACTTTATTCTTTGGTGGAACTAAGCAGACTCAGTATTTAAATATGAGTCTTATTGAATCTACTAATGGTAATTTTGTAGCTAGAACTGCATTTTACATCAAATCAAATTCCACCGGAAGAATTTTATCAGCAAGAACGACTGATACTATTGTTATTAATGGAACTGCACTATCTTATGTGGTTGATCCATCTTCAGGTTTAATTGTTTTCGCCTCAGCTATTCCTTTAGGAGTTCAAATTACATGTACGGTAACAAGAAATTCTGCAGTTCTTTATTCCTGGGATGATTTTGTATTTAAAAAAGCTTTAGATCTTGGTCATTATGGAGAGATTTGTATCACTTCAGTAAAATCTTATTCTGATGGACTTATTTTAGGCACAAGTAAGGGTTCGGTTTATTTATATGATGGTAGTAGTAAGCTTTCAGGGCCGATATTTACTGCTTTTGATAGTATTGCTTTACCTATTACTTCAATTTTAATTCATCAGTATTTACATGAATCTGAATCTTATGTTTATGTTTCTACTGATAAAAAACCAAGACTATACAGATCTAAACTTTCAGAAATATCTAGTAATGCTTCTTGGCTGCAAGTTGGAAATACAGGAGACTTAGCTTTATCTTCTGGTGGTGCAATGTCTTTGGTTTCTGCATTTAATAAAATATTTGTTGGATGTAGATCCTCCAAAATGGTTAGATATGAAAGATTTATCAATGAATTAGGTCTTGAATCAGAAACTGTCACAAGTACATCATTAATTAATCAAAATTTAGGATTAAGTGAAACATTATTGCCAGCAGTCAGGACATTAGCTGCATCGGATAATCAAGTCTTAGCTGGTTTAGATGGCAGACCTGAAATTTACAGTTATGTTGAAACAAGTGTATTAAATCCATCTAATGTTGATAAATGGATGCAAGTTGAGTTTGATGAATTATTTGCTAGAGATCCTTATCCAGCTCAATATTATTTTAGTTCATCTACAAGTTACTTAGGAAATTCTACACAAAGATCTTCATCGGCTTTATCATATAGTCCAATCATAGATGATAATTATATTGGATCTATTAGAAATTATATTGCCCTAGATACAACATCTTCTTCTACGGCTTTGTTCTCATTTGATTCTGGTAGTGATTGGGAATATCTATGTAATTCCATTAAGCCGGTTTATACTAATCCATATAATGCTAGAATAGCTACCACAGAATTAATTACCCTTTCTGGTGTTCAAACAGTAGATGGTGTTTTATTAAGTTTAGGCGATAGAGTTCTTGTCAAAAATCAAACTAACTCAAATGAAAATGGATTATATATAGTATCTGCATCTGCTTGGTCAAGAGATTCTGCTTTTTCAACTGGCGCATCTAATGTAACTGCTGGCTGGGCAATCAATGTTGATTATGGAACTAGAAATACCAAATCTTTGTGGATTTTACAAGCTTCTACAGATTACACATTTACTACTGGGTCATTTGTTTTTGATAAATATAAATATTCGATTGATTTAGATTTACAACACGCTTCTGGCACTGGTAAGCAAGCTTTAGAGATTTCAGATGGTTTTTATAATTACACTTTGAGATATGACTCTACAAAAATGTATCTTGAAAATGGAACTTCTACAACTGAGATTCCTTACTATCCAACAATTAATGGAATTGAAAAATCAAACATTATTAAAATTTGGAGTTTTTCAAATAATAATTTAGAAGATACTGGTCCTTATTGGGAATCAACTAACGCAACAGCTATTAATGAAGATTGGTTTGCTGGGAAATATGTAGTGCCAGTTGGAGATAGTAAGAAGGCTGGGACTCCTGTTAGTTCTGGCAATGAACAATACTTAAGTGTCCAATTAGATTCAAATTTTAATTACGGTAATCCATTTATTTTTTGGTCTAACACTGACTTATTTAGTTCCGACTTTACTACTCAATCTTTAGTTACTCCAAAAACTATGATTGTAGATGAAACAACTAGAGTTAAAATCAAGTTAAGATTAGTTTACAATACTCCTTTACTTGAGAATGCTGCAGAAGCAAAAATTAGAATGTATTGGTCATCTCATTCTAAGCAAGATTTAAACTATTGTGAAGTTCCTCTTGAGAATAAATCTGCAAGATATTACACTTATGAGTTTTCTCCGTCGTGGAATGGTGAGGTTAATTACTTAGCATTTGAGTTTGCTAATTTTGAAGAAAACTTAAGACCAAATAATTTATTTATAGATTATGTTATGATTTATGACAACGATCTACCAAATTCCATTACTCAGAACCCTACATCTATTAGAATTGGTGTTGAAAATAGAGATTTAAAGATTTGGTTTGGTGGTAATGTAAATCCTGTATTTAGTAAAGTCAATTGCCTAGTATCTAAGAATAGTTCTCAATATATTAAGTTGGGTAAGATAGATTATTCTGAAGCAGCATCAAAATTTATTTATGGACATTTAAACTTCTTATATGGTGAATCTTTATCTCCATCAACTAAGAAGATTGATGATTTTCATTTGACATGGAGATTCCCTTCTACCGGAGGTGTACAAAAATTAGTGCATCATTTAGGTACTCTTTATGCACTAACTGATGGATTAGTAACAACAAGATTGTCTGATAATCCTATTGATAGAATGAGCAAAACATTTAAATATATTGCTGAAAAAGAAATTTGGGTACAGGAAGATGGAGTTGTTGCTAGGGAAATTATTAATAATGACACCAAGGGTATGATCAGACCTTTATTAGCAATAACTCACAATAATATTTTAGTTGTGTCAGGTCAATACGAAAGCATAATTGTCTAATATGTCTCAAGATAAGAAAACCAGGAAATCCAAAAAAAGTAAGGATGTCAATATTGCGTCTACACCTGAAACAAATGAAGTATCCGCATTAGTCGTTCAACAAAGTAACTTTTTTGATATTTACAGTTGGATAGACTCTCCCTCTGCTCTACCTAAATGTGAAGTTCTTGAGAAAACATATACATATCCTAAAGCAAGTGTATTTCTAGACACAAAACCACCCCAAGGATATGTTATTATTAATCAAAACGAAGATACTGGTGGTATTTTCGTACATCAATTTTCTGCTTTTGCTTCTACATCATCTTCAGATAATATTACAACAAATGTTAGAACTTTAACTAAAAGATATGAAGCTTGGAGCTATACACCAAACATAGAACAAGAAATTAAATCTGTAACAATCAAATTAAAGAAAAGCGGTACGATTTCTAATACAGCAAATGGATTTAAGTTCTATATTTATTCTGATAGCGCTGGTAATCCAAGTAGTATTATTGCAACATCATCTTCTTTATTTACATTTGCAACCTTGACAGATACTTTAGCAGATTATAAATTCGATATTGCATATACTTTATCCCAATCAACAAAGTATTGGTTCGTAATTGAAATTGAAGTTTTTCCTCCAGCATCTGATAATGCCAGTATTTATATAGCTTCTCAAACTGATTCTAATAATAATTTTGCATATTCTTCTGATAACCTGACATGGCAAAAAAGTTCTGGAAGAGCATATTATATTCTAGAAGGCGAGAATTCATCTTCCTTATCAGATACTACAGTTGCTTATGATATGTTAGATAATCCAATTAGAATTGCTACTAATTTTGGAGGATCTGAAAATGAAAGCTCTTACGAAATTATTGGATACGGTGGAGTTCAATATTTAAATAAATCATTTGATCCAATTTCAGTTTCAAGTCAAGGTGTTGCTACATACCCTTCAGTTGCATCTATTATTATTGGAGCAACAGCATCAACATCTAAACAATATTCCGTTGAAGTAAAATTAACTCCAGATTCTGAATGGTTATCCGTTTATAGAACTATTGCTGATCCATACTCTTATGAATTTTTAAAGTATACATTCAAAGATCCAGTTCAAATCTCAAATATTAGAATTTCTTATAGAGGCGATTATTATGCAGGTTCTAATTTAGGAAAAATTACTATTTCAGGATATGACGATCTTTCTGGAATTTCAAGTTTTCAAGCATCTCATTATTCAGACTTTAGGGATGTAACAGATTTTCCATCTGCCGATCTTGAAGGTTGGGTTAGTTTTGAAGAAGGCATTTCAACTTTTGATTGGCTTCTTTCTAATACTCCTAGAATTTGGACAGAAAAAGCTACATCTTCAGATAGTCCATTTACTAAATCATTAGCATTTGGATCTAAGGTAGTTTCTGTTGCAAATAATAAAATTTATAATTATTCCAGTAATGCATTAACTACTGTCCTAACTTTATCTGCCAATGTTGAAATTACAAGCCTAGTGAATCATAATGGCAAACTTTACGCTGGTACAAATAATGGGCTTGTATATGAGTCAGTTTCTGGTGCATCTTGGGCTTATATTAATCCTCCTGTTTCTTCGTTAGACCCGACACCAATTTACACACTTCCTATTACATCTTTATCTTCTTATAGAGGGATGCTTTGGATTGGTACACGTTCAAATACAACATCAAAAGCTGCAGTATATTCATGGAGTGGAACCTCTATTGACAAAAGAAAAGAATTTGCTGAATTAGAAGTTTCAGCTTTAACCGCTGCATATGCTAATTTATTTGTTGGATTAAGTGGAAAAGATGGTTTTGGTGATGCAGCAGTTTATAAATTTGACAATAGAGATTGGTCTCTAGCGCTACAATCTGATTATGACCAAATTGATGTTTTATATTTTTCATCAGCAGCTAATTTAGTTTTTGCTGGCTTTAGGACTGGTGATATTTATTCATTGTCTTTTGATACCACTAATAATCCAGTTTCTTGGAGTAGATTGTATGAAACTGACAATGGATATTTTTATGGAATTAATGATGATTTAACTGGCGGTTTTGTTTGGTTTACTGCCGATAAAGAAGCTATTGGTTATAAATTATCTGACAAATCTTTCAGTTCTGTTTCATATCCAGATTCAAATAATAATGGTATAGATATTACATATAGATCCTCCACCTTGGATTCGTATAAGCTGTTTGATAACTATACTCAAAAGATTTCTGTTTTTTCGAATAATATCAATTTCACTAACCTTGATACTAACCCAATATCTGCTACATCATACTACAATGTTACAATTGAAGGGTATGTAAAATCTGATCAAACTGATTCTTATGACTTTAGATTGGCCACAAATATAGGAGCTAGAGTTTATTTAGATGATACATTAGTTGCAGATTCATGGACAAATAAAACTGTTGTAAGTAATACTGTATTTACTAAATCATTAACAAGTAGTAAACTAACAAAAATTAAAATCATAGGGTTTGTTGATACTGTCACGACTCCTTCTCTTGTATTAGCTTGGAAATTATCTAGTGGTAGTACATATGTTACAATTCCTAGTACTAATTTATTCAGAAGAAATTCAGCTTCGGACATTTTTAGATTCTCAACTAATACATATGCAACATTAAAAGATGGTTATGTTTATGAATTTGATTCTTCTTCAGTAACTGGATCAAGTAAAGAAGTTTTTGTTAGACTAAAAGATGTTGCTGGGAATTATCATTCTTCAAATCCTAGTTTAGTAAATTTAAATAATAATCAATATGAAAAAAATCTTTATATTTACGACAATATCAAATTAGGTAATCCAACAGTCACAACAGGCACTACGACAATTTCCATTTCTCAAGGAAAGATTTATCAAGTTGGAACAGATAAGAATCTTAAAGCAACATTTGTTTCTAAAGATATTTCGCCTTTATACGCACCAGATAGGAAGATATCAGTATTAGGTTCTTACACTACAGAGCCATTTTATATTTCTACCTTAACAAGATGGGACGATTTAGTCGTATATACAACTACACCCGCAGGATTGGCTATTGATTCAGGTTTAGATTATGGTACGGAAATTAGAATTTATTTAAGAAGTTCTGACACTGAGAGTGGATTATTATCTACTGACTTTGGTGATCCATATTCTTACGGAACCATTGGTAATAGTGCTAATGCTGGAGTACATATTGGTACTTATGATATTTCCACAGTTACAGGTAAGTGGATGCAATTTAAGGCAGAATTAGTATCATCTTCTCCAAATTCAACACCTATTTTAAGAGGCGTAAGTTTTTCTTATATTGCAGCTAATTCTTCATATTTCTTTACTAAATTATTTGACACAAGTGCTGAATCTTTATCAACAGTGTCTCCTGAATTTAGAAGAGGTCTTTTGACAAGTAATGAGATACCAAATGGTGGAAGAA
>ENA-OSIY01000085-OSIY01000085.1-marine-metagenome-genome-assembly--contig:-NODE-85-length-51676-cov-23.442586_pt1 | contig 51676 bp, 31 predicted proteins | sample MGYA00237884_ERZ534233 | MGnify/ENA primary metagenome ERZ534233 (study PRJEB26412, sample SAMN06343840) | marine metagenome | isolation source: estuarine water | place: USA: Columbia River Estuary... | reverse complement strand
TAATGCACCATTTAAATCAGGTAACGAATTTATTTTAACAATTAAGTAATGGAATTTTTTATCAGACAAGGGGCAACTGACCCAATATTAAAGATGAGATTAGTGGACGACGGCAAAAATGATAAGTCGTCGTTCAATGATCTATTGGAAAATTCAGATATAACATTTGAAATGGTTGATCATAAAACCGGTGAGCCAGAGATTTTAAATGGCACCGCATTGTTAACCACAAGAACTAAAAAATATAATCAGACTACTGACGAATACTATATCACCTATAGGTTTGCAAATGGCCAAACAAATAAGCCTGGGAAATATGAAGGTAAAATAAGTATTCAATTTTTGGATGTAAATTCAAACCCAACAACCAAACTGATATTACCTATCAGAGAAAAACTATTTATCAATATTATATAGTTTTTTGTTTTTTTCATAAATTTTGTGTATTTTTATGGTTAATTAAGGCTAATTACAGTTTTACTGTAAGCTAATGTGTCACCCATAAAATAAAAAGTATGCAAGAGATTATATCTCAAGAAGTTATCGAAACTTTCTTGAACGGGTCTGACCCCGAAAGGTTCATTGTCGGTATTGAATATGACTACCGAAAAAACAAAATTTACAAAATTATACAACATCCAGAAAGAGGAAAGATAGTCCTTGAGGATACTTTTACACCATTTCTTTGGGCTGGAGACTTATCTGGATTTAACTTCTATAATGGTAGTAAGGAATTACAGAAAAAGAAAATGGGGCAATATGGTATATTAAGTACCAAACTTGAAACCATGGGTAATGATAGATTAGAGGCCGGATTAAAATATCTAGTTAAGAGCACTAATGGTTATCAATCTCTAATAGCATTTTTTAAAGATGGTGGAATTGATCCTTGGGGTGAAGATTTCAAATCGCAATTTCAAATATTGTCACCAGCTGAACAGTATTTAGTGCAGAAAAAAAAGAGATTATTTAAGGGTATTGAAGACTATTCCGAGGTTCACCGACTTGTATTTGACATTGAAACAACGGGTTTAGACCCGGAGACAACTAATATCATTCTAATCGGAGTTAAAGATAATAGAGGCTATAGCAAGTTATTAAACGCATATGGAGAAGATGGTGAGAAAAGATGTATTGAAGAGTTTTTTAAAATAATAAAAGAATTAAAACCAAGTATTATTGGTGGATATAATTCTGCGGCATTTGACTTACCATTTATTTTAAAGAGAGCTGAGATTTTGGGGTTGAATATTAATAAATTAACTAAAATACTAAACGACAATCCGCTTAGAATAAAAGAAGGTAAATTAAAATTAGCAAATGAGGTGGAACCATATACACAGTATGTGTTGTGGGGGTTTAATATTGTCGATATTGCTCATGCTGTTAGAAGAGCACAAGCGATTAATTCTGAAATTAAAAGCTGGGGATTAAAATATATTACAAAATATCTAGAGAAAGAAAAAGAAAATCGTGTGTACGTTGATGGTGCATTTATTTCTAAAATATATCTTGATAATGAAAGTTACTATGTAAATCCTAAGACAGGTGGCTATAAGAAAATTGGAGATTTAGGGACTGATGGTTTATTAGAAAAATATCCAGGTAAATTTGAAATATGGCCAGGTCAAAGAATTGTTGAACAATATCTTGATGATGACTTATATGAAACAATGGTTGTTGATGATTCATTTAGTCAATCAACATTTTTATTATCTAAAGTAATTCCAACAACATACGAAAGAATATCAACAATGGGTACCGCAACTCTTTGGAAGATATTAATGCTTGCGTGGTCTTATGATAATAATTTGGCAATACCACTTAAAGATGAAAAGAGACCAATTACTGGTGGATTATCTCGTTTACTAAACGTTGGTTTTTCAAAAAATATAGTAAAGTTTGACTATGCATCACTTTACCCATCAATACAACTTGTATATGATGTTTTTCCTGAATGTGATGTAATGGGCGTTCAGAAATCCATGCTAAAATATTTTCGTAACATTCGTATTAAATATAAACTTCTTGCTGGTGAATTAAAGAATAGTAATCCGGTTTTGTCTGAGATGTATGATCGAAAGCAATTACCAATTAAGATTTTTATCAACGCATATTTTGGTTCGTTATCAGCGCCACATGTTTTTCCTTGGGGTGATATGGATATGGGTGAAACAATTACATGTGTTGGGCGCCAATGTTTAAGAATGATGATTATGTTCTTTCAAAGTAAAAATTATAAACCACTTGTTATGGATACAGATGGTGTGAACTTTGAAACACCTGAAGATATTAATGATCACAAATATGTTGGTAAGGGGTTTAATGAGATGGTTCAAGAAGGTAAAGAATATTATGGTGTTGAGGCCGACACTGCAGAATTCAATGATCTGTTCATGAGAAATGAAATGGGATTGGATATTGATTATATGGCACCTGCATGTATTAATCTTTCCAGAAAAAATTATATCATTAAAATAATTAAGAAGGGAAAAGAAAAAATAAAACTAACAGGTAATACCATAAAATCTAAAAGACTTCAGCAATTTGTTGTTGAGTTCTTGGATGAGGGGTTAGTAAAATTACTTAATGGAGATGGTCAAGATTTTTTAAACTTGTATTATTCAACCATCAAAAAATTATATAATAAAGAAATACCATTAGCTAAGATCGCTAGTAAGGCTCGTGTTAAACAAAGTGCTGATGATTATAAAAAACATTGTAAGAAAACAACCAAATCGGGTTCTACAATGTCTCGTCAAGCGCATATGGAATTAATATTAGAAAATAATTACCATGCAACATTGGGTGAAACAATTTATTACATAAATAATGGAACAAAAAAAGCTGATGGTGATGTTAAGAAAATAACGAAACCAACAAAAAAAGAGAAAGAAGATTATTTGCTTAAGTATGGTAATGAAATACCAAAAGATTATATTCAAGTGAATTGTTATATGATTCCAGAAAAAGAATTGGCTAATAATCCTGATATGACTGGAGAATATAATGTTGCTAGAAATATTACAACATTTAATAAGAGAATTGAGCCACTTTTGGTTGTATTTAAACCTGAAATTAGAGATAGTATTTTAATTGAAGACCCAATTGATGAACAACAATTTACAAAAAAACAATGTGAGTTAGTTTCTGGGTTTCCACTTAAAGAAGGTGGTCAAGATAGTTTAGATGAGGTGATGACATTATCAGATGGTGAGGTTTTATTTTGGAATAAAGTAAATAAAGACCCCTTCTTTATGTATGTTGAAGATAGTTTAAATATTGTAGATCAAAGATGGGTTGATTATAATAGAAAGGTGGTTTCATTTCAAGCAGAAAGTGTTAAAGATCTTAAAGATGAAGAAATCATTGAGAATAATGGACATGATTATGCATATCACGCTTCTATACCTATGGATTAAATAACATTAAATGGACTTGGCATGGCTCTGAATTTCAGGGCCTTGTTTAAGTTCTCCGCTTCATTACCCTTTCTTTCAAGCATTTTATCTGGACGAAGTCTTTCTAATCTTAACATCAACTCTTCATTAAGTTTCATTCTTTCGTCTTTTGCTTCTGTAAGTAATGATGTATAATCTAATTTAACATCACTATCTGGTACCTTAAGGTCTCCAGAGAATTTACCATATATTCTACCAAGAGCTTCTTTGCAATAAGTTGTAAGGTATTTTCTTACCCAGTTTTGTGCCGGTCTATTTAATTCATCCCAAGCCAATTGTTGTGTCATAACATCAGACGGTAATTTAATAACGTCTTTGTTCTCGTCTAGACAAGTATCTCTATCCATGGTATCATAATACCAATACCAAACCTTATCCTCATGTCTTTTTATATTACCAAAATCAAATCTTCCACCGGGAACGTTTGCTAAGTGTATAAATTTTGTTCCGTTGGGGCCAGCTGTAATTCTATATGTTAATTCACCACCAAACAATCTATTTTTAATATTTCTGTCTTGCATTCTTAATAGTAAGTCAAACGCAGGAAACATGAAATAAGACCCTGATGAACCCACTTGAGCAAAACCACCCATCCCACCAAATCCAACGCCACCTAGGCCACCAAAACCACCTAAAAATGGATCTGCAACAGAACCAGCAAGCTCTGCTCTACTAAACCATAATAATTCGTTTATTTCTCGTCCGGCTGGAACTTCATATATTTGTTGACCAGCTACCAAATCAATGTAATCTTTTTTAAGTACCCATGGACCGTCAGCTTGTAAGCCAACAATTTTAGAATAAGAATGTGTGTATTGATTTTCAAAATTCATGTCTCTAGTGGTAAATGCTCTAGTTAATGATTGATTATCAACATCTAACCCAACTAATGATGACCATTGTGATTCCACTAACCAATCACTTACATACTGCTCATATTCATTTACGGATAATTCTAAAAAAGAATCCATTTGTTCTTCAGTTAATTCTACACCCCTAACAGGCATACCTAATAAGTGTAGGATTTGGCTATAAAGCTTTTCCTTTTCTGGAAGACTAATTACGGTACTCATTCAGATTTCATTTTATTATAAATACCGGATTTATTATAAAACTATAATAAATTCTTAAGTAACTCACTAGCGAAAGTGTCGCTATATTCCCCATCACCCATAACTTGGTCAATAATACCCTTTTTCTTTTGTAAAATATTATAAACCTGTATTTCGATTGTATTTTCAAAAACGGGATAATATACCAATACAGTATTTTTTTGGCCATATCTATATGCCCTATCTTCAGCCTGTGAATGATCGGCCGGAACAAAAGAAAGATCGTTCATAATAACAGTTTCAGCCGCAGTTAATGTTATACCAACACCACCAGCTTTAATGTTTGAAATGAATATTTTTATTTTATCGTTGTTTTGAAACTTATCTACACTTTCTTGTCTTTTTTCTTTGCTCATTCTACCATCTAAAATAACAGAGTTTTTCTTATATTTTTCATGTATCATATCTAATGACGCGGTAAAATTTGTGAAGACAATAACTTTCTTATCTTGTTCAATAAACTTATCAATAAACTCACAAGTATATGGGACCTTTTCAATTGCAATTAATTGTCTAAGTTTCATTAATCTATTTAAAGTAACCGAAACGCTTTCGCTGTTTCTTTTTTCTTTGGTAATTCTAATGAAGTCTTCTAGTTCGTGATCATAGAATCTACTTTGAAGCTCTAAATAAACAGGGGTAATGATTTTTTCTGGTAAATCCAAGATATCAGTCTTCATTCTTCTTAAAACAAGATTTTTAGTCTTTTCCCTTAATTCATCTAGATTAGATGCTCCTGATGTATTCCATACTTTTCTGCTACCAACTCTAAATTGATAACCGGCACAATATCTAAAAACATAACTTTGCCAATTCAATGTTAATGGTGATTCAACAATCTTAAGTAAGTTATAATAATTTATCGGTCTAGACGTCATAGGTGTTCCTGTTAACAACCAAACCTTAGGAATCTTACTAAGAATATCATTTAATAATTTAGTTCTTTGTGCTGTTGAATTTGAAATATAATGAGCCTCATCCACAATTGCTAAATCAAATCCAGCATTTGTGATTAATTGATACGCTTCACTATCCTCACTTTTATCTGTTGTGTGAAAGTTTTTTAATATATCATAGTTAATAATATAATAATCAAAAGTAGATCCCCATTTTTTACCTTCAATTAATAATATTCTTCTATCTGTATAATTTTTAATTTCTCTTTCCCAGTTAATCTTTAATGAGGCTGGACAAACAATTAAAATTTTCTTTGCCCCACTTTCTAAAGAGCCAATAACTGCAGCCGTTGTTTTACCCAGACCCATGTCATCAGCAAGAATGAATTTATCATTTGCTAAAAGTTTTTCGATTGCGGTTTTTTGATGTTCCATTGGTGGTCTAACATCATAAGGTGAATAATCAATTTCTCTGTCTAATTTCTTCTCCTCCTGAACTATCGCCATTTTAGGGACCCAAAAAGAATGCATCTGATCAGTTTCTAAAACTTTACCCCATATATGATATGCCTTATCTGATTCACATAATAATTTTTCCACCCAAATATCTTCAGGTGGTTTTGGTAATAACCTATCAAGCATTATTTTATCTGCAAAAGATGAAAATAATTTAACTTTTTTTCTAGCTACTTTTGGAATTGTCTTTTCATTCTTGATAATATAATCAGCTTGAGTCCTACTCAAAGAAAAATGTTTACTTTCTAAAAGCCTTTTTTTAAGTTCCAATAGGTGATTGTTCGAACCAGCATATGCCAGTAATATTTCTCTACCCACTATTTCCGGTATTTTAGTTTCCATACATTATAAAATATAACTAATTACAAACACTTTCTAAACTATTTATAGATATTATGGAGAATAAATTACCGATAACAAGAATGAGTAAATTCTTTTCTGAAGAGGATTTTAGCCTACAAATACAAATAGGTCAGGAGTATTTGCATGGTGATTTAAACATGAAGTTGGTTCTTTATAGGGTTGATAGACAAAAAACTGATAAAGACGATGTATATGGTGAAGTTGGTAAGGATGAGATCAAATATTTTCCACCAATTGAATTTAATGCATTAGTTAAGGTAGAAGAAGCAAAAAATAGTTCATATAAAGGCGGTATGCTTAGGTATTTGGAGCCGGGTAATTTACTTTTATCCGTTTATATTAAACATTTAGAAGAATTAGGTATAGATATAAGATACGGGGATTATATTGGATATCCAGAATCTGAAGAAAAAATTAGATTTTATACCGTTACAAATGACGGTAGAGTAACTTCAGATAATAAACATCATCTATTTGGTTTTAAACCATACTATAGAACGATTACTTGTGCAATTGCACAGGAACAAGAATTTAGAGGAGTATAACATGGGAATACCTAAAAGAAAAACAGATATTCAAATTTACAAGGGTAAACAGCTTACCGAAAGAAGACAAGAATTATTGGAAAAAATAACCAAATCTGATTCTTATCTTCCTGATTCTGTTTTACACGACGATTTAGATTCTGGAATGTTGGATTTTATTAAGAAAAACTTTGTTGTTATATCTGATGGTGAACAAATACCGGTTATACCTAAAATATTAACAATTCAAAGGTGGGCTCAAATTATGAATACCTGGGAATTTTCAGATGATGACGGTAATTTAAAGGTACCATTTGTTGGTGTTATTAGAAGACCGGACGTTCAACCGGGAACAAACCCATCAGTTACCAGAACAATACCAGATAGACTTCAGTTTCACTATGCTTCAGTAGCAACTTGGAACGGAACACAAATGGGCGCAGACGTTTATAAGATTCCACAGCCTGTTGCGGTAGATATTACCTTTGAGGTGACAATTGTGTGTACAAAACTTAGAGAATTAAATAGGTTTAACAAAATAGTTTTACAAAAATTTGCATCAAGACAGGCGTATACTATAGTAAAAGGTCATTATATACCAATTATAATGGATAAGGTTGAAGATAATTCACCTATTGATCAAATAGACGGACGTAGATTTTATATGCAAACGTATCAATTTACCATGCTCGGTTTCTTGATTGACCAAGATGAATTTGAGGTTAAACCAGCCGTTAGTAGATTTTTCTTGATGAATGAGTTTGCTAAAAATACAAATTTTCAAAAGAAATACATTAATAAAAGAATTGATATTACAATCGCCACATTTAAAGCAGATGGGTTACAAACAGCATTTAGTGTTGGTGAAAGTATTAGTATGTTATTTAATGTTGCTATAAATGGTCTTTTACAAGAAAGAGATGTAGACTTTTTTCATATTGCTGGTACATCAAAAATTACCTTTGCAAGCCCACCTCTTGAGGGTAGTACTATCACAATAACATACTTTAAAGGTAGAAATAGTGTGTTTATTGATAGCTACGGTAAGACGTTGCAGGTGTCTACTGAATATTTCACATATAACGGATCAACATTAATATTTACTCTTTTAAATTCAATAGACAGTATTGTTAGTTTAGATATTAATGGTCTTATTGAAGAAGAAGGTCAGGGGTTTGATGTTGAGTCATCTACTCAGGTTAAACTGAATTTTTCACCAATATCGGGATCTAAAGTTGGTGTAACATACGTTTACTAATCTTCATCATAAAGATCTGTTTTTTTGGGTTTACAGATGTCTTCTATTAATTTTTCTAAAATTTTATATATTTTTAATCCCTTCTTATCACAATATGATTTTAACATTTCGTGGTATTTTTCACTGATTTTTACGTTTTTACTTTTGTTTTTCATGTATAAAGATAAATAATGATAAAAAAGGATAAATTACTATCTAAATACAAAAAAATTGAGAAATCTTTGCTTAAAACAAAGATATTTATTTGGAAAGAATAAAATTATTTAACCAAACATTTATCAATGGCAGCAAATTCAAACAGAGTATTCGTGTCTCCAGGTGTGTACACATCAGAGAAGGATCTAACATTCGTAGCGCAAAGCGTTGGAGTTACAACATTGGGTCTAGTAGGTGAGACTATAAAAGGTCCCGCGTTCGAACCAATATTGATTTCTAATTTCGACGAATTTAAAACATATTTTGGCACAACCAGTCCAGTAAAATACGGAGATGGTAACCCTAAATATGAACTTCCGTATGTCGCTAAATCATATTTACAAGAATCAAATCAATTATTTGTAACTAGAGTTTTAGGATTAACTGGTTACAAACCAGGTAAAACTTATGGTATCAAGACATTGGGTAGCGTAACAGTAGATTTAACAAGTACACCAACAACAAGTGGTAGTACATTAACCCCAACTTCTTTAACAACAATAACAGGTTCAACATTTTATGCTGAACTTTCAGGTAAAACATCAACAGAAGGAACATCAATTACCGATTATTTGGTTGCTGGTTCAAATTCTAATGGAGCTTATGCTCTTAATGAATGGTTTACAATCGGTACGGTACCGGCATCTGCAACAAGTGGATTAACTGGTACTCAATTATTATCACCAATTGGAAATGCTAATAAGAACTGGTATAACAATTACTTTGTAAAAAGTGGTTCTACTGATTCAACAATTCATGGTGTTTATTCTTACTTATTTGTTTTAACAGGTGCTACATCATTTAGTGTGACAAGATACAAATATTCAGCAGAATTAAATGCTGATTATGCTGGAAGAACAGTATGTTTATTAAGATCAAGAGGTTCATACGTATCAAATGCACTTGTACATAGAGTAACTGGCTCAACAGCGGTTCAAATTACTGGTACAACAATAGATACAAATCCATTATCAGAATTTAACTTAAACGTTACCGATATCGCATCGGTTGCACATAGTTTTGACTGTTCATTTGATACATCTTCTTCAAAATACATAACTAAGATTCTTGGTACTGATGTATTTGATAAAGAAAAAAATGAATATCCAGTTTATGTACATGAAGTTTATCCAAACTTAATAAATAATTTATTTGAACAAGGTCTTATTAGAGGTTTAAGTACAGATGAGATGGTTATAACTGAAGCTGATAATTTTGTTACACAATGGGATATGGCTGGTTCATCAACAGTTGTTTCTGAGGTTAGAGGTGGAAAGGTTTTTGATTTATTCAACTTCCTAACGATATCTGATGGGGATAATTCTAACTATGAAGTTAAAATAACCATTGCAAATATTGATCTTGACACTGCAGAATTTGATGTTCTTGTTCGTGATTTTAACGATACCGATGCTAACCAACTAGTTTTAGAAAAATACACTAGATGTACAATGAATCCAGATTTACCAGGTTTTATCGGTAGAAAAATTGGTACATCAGATGGTGAATATGAATTAAGATCTAAATATATTATGCTTGTTTTAGCTAGTGAATACCCAACTGATGCAATACCAGCTGGTTTCAAGGGATTAACAACAAGATCTGAAATTGGTGAAGTTGTTTTCAAAACAAAATATTATGACGCAGGTGATGTATTATATTATGACGCTAGCGGAAATGCAAACACAACAAATGGTGATAAAGTTAAAAAAGTAACTTTAGGATTTTCAACAGACAATCATTTTGAATATGATAGAGATATGTTGAAATTTAAGGGTGCTGGATCTGCCGGTGCAACATTTGGTTTCCACTTATCAATAAACGCATCAAATATTACTGGTACAACAGGCCATAAGCTTTTCAAAACAACAGCATATGACTTAGAAGGTGTTGTTAAAGATAAATTAACTACAAGCGCATACAGAAAGTTTACAATTCCAGTATTTGGTGGTTTTGATGGCTGGGACATTTATAGAAATACAAGAACAAATGGTGACGGATATATCTTTGGTAAATCAACATATGTAAGTGGTCATACTGGTAACGGTGGTGTATTCAGCAGTACTGTTGGAAACTCAGATTATTATGCTTTTTTACAAGGTATAGAAACATATGCAAATCCTGAAGCTGTGGATATTAATATATTTGCAACACCAGGTATTGATTGGAATAATCATAGTTCATTAGTTAATCAAGCGATTGACATTATTGAAAACGATAGAGCCGATTCATTATACATTATCAACTCACCTAACTATACAACTTCTGATGAAACAATCTCATCTTTAGATGATTTAGGAATTGATAGTAACTATTCTGCAACATACTGGCCTTGGATTCAAGTAAGAGATACAGATAATGCAACACAACTTTTCATACCGCCAACAGGCGAAGTATTGAAGAATATCGCTTTAACTGACAACGTTTCTTATCCTTGGTTTGCTGTCGCTGGTTATTCAAGAGGTTTAGTTAATGCAATCAAAGCACAAAAGAAACTTACTCTTGATGAAAGAGACGATCTTTACAAGGCTAGAATTAATCCAATTGCAACATTCTCTGATACAGGTACAATTATCTGGGGTAACAAAACATTACAAGTTAGAGAATCAGCTTTAGATAGAATCAACGTAAGAAGATTGTTATTGAGAGCTAGAAAATTAATTTCTGCTGTAGCAATAAGATTATTGTTTGAACAAAATGATGAGCAAGTTAGACAAGAATTCTTAAGATTGGTTAACCCAATTCTTGAGTCAATTAAGAAAGAAAGAGGTTTATATGACTTCCGTGTAAGTGTTTCAAATGATCCAGAGGATATTGATGCAAATACATTAAGAGGTAAAATATACATCAAACCAACAAGATCATTGGAATTCATCGATGTCGAATTCGTAATTACTCCAACGGGTGCTTCTTTTGAAAATATCTAATATTAGAATAAAAATAAGAATGGGGACGGCTAAAAACCTCCCCATTTTTGTTTATTATATTGAATATCAGTAAATTAGTTAATTAGAATAAAAGAATATAAGTAAATCAGAATATTAGAAATATTAGTACATTAGAATATTAGAATTATTAGTATATTAGTATTTTAGTAAGTTAGTAGCAAAAAGCTAAGGAAAAAAAACGAGAAAAACAACTATTTTGCAAAATAAATTTTATTTCACATATTGATATATTTATAGGAAAGAAATAAACACAAAAATATAATTAAAAAACAATGGCAGATTTATTAATGAAAATGCCGGTTCCATATGAACCGAAACGTAAAAATAGATTTATCCTAAGATTTCCATCATCTTTAGGTATAAACGAATGGTATGTAACATCCACTGCTCGTCCTAGTGCTAAAATTAACGCAACAGAAATTCCATTTTTGAATACTTCAACATACGTAGCAGGTAGATTTACATGGGACCCAATTAAAGTTACTTTTAAAGACCCAATTGGTCCTTCAGCATCTCAGGCTCTTATGGAGTGGTTCCGTTTACATGCAGAATCAGTTACAGGTAGAATGGGCTACGCCGCAGGATACAAGAAAAATGTGGAGTTAGAAATGTTAGATCCAACAGGGGTAGTAGTTGAAAAATGGATTCTTGAAGGTTGTTTCTTAACTAGCTTAAACTTTGGTGATTTGAACTATTCTCAAGATGAATTAGCAACAATTGATGCTGAATTGAGAATGGATAGATGTATCCAAGTATATTAATATTACTTTTAAAATAGATTTATTTAAATCCATCAGCCTTTTTGGTTGGTGGATTTTTCGTTCCATGTGGAACCTTTTGTTTTATCAGTTGATTTTCCAATAAATTATACTTATATTAATACAAACTAATTTAATTTATTATGGATAATATTAACCCAATGGTATCATATGATGTGGTATCTCTTCCATCTCAAGGAGTTCATTATGAGGATGGTAGAAAAACATTAAGAGTTGCTTATTTAACAGCTTCTGATGAAAATATATTAATGTCTCCCAATCTAATTCAATCTGAAACGGTTATTGATGAGTTATTAAAAAGAAAGGTACTAGATAAAGAAATATCACTTGACGAAATTGTTGAAGAGGATAGGCAGGCTATTTTAATCTTTTTAAGAAATACAGCATTTGGTACAACATATACTCTAACCCTAACAGATCCAGGAACAAAAAAGCAGTTTGAGGGTGAATTAGATTTATCTGTATTGAAGGTTAAGGAATTTAAATTGGAGAAAGATTCAAATAACGAATATTCATATGTTTTACCAATTTCAAAGAAAACTATAACATTTAAATTTTTAACGAATACTCAAGAAAAAGAATTACAATCAATAAAAGATGCTGGTGGTTCAAATGTTATTCCTCTGAATACTAAAAAATTAGAAATGATGATAAAGTCAATTGATGGACAAAGAGATCAAATGGCTATATATCAATTTATTCAAAATTTACCAATCAAAGATTCTTTAGATTTTAAAAAATTTGTTGGAGAAAATAAACCAGGTTTAGACCTAATAGTTGATGTAATCGCCCCGTCAGGAGAAAAAGTCCCAGTTTTGGTTGACTTTGGGGTGGAGTTTTTTCGTCCCTTCTACGGAATATAAGAAAAATCAAATACAAGCAATTTTATTCCTTTTAAGTAAAGGATTCACCTACCATGATCTGTTAATATTGCCGATACATGAAAGAAATAGTATTATCAATGCGATATTGGAAAACAATTAATAAAACTATTTATGTTAATACAACAATAGAAAATGGCAGAAAGTAAAGGTGAATTTTTAAAATACTTATTAAATCTAGGTATAGAAAAGGGTGATGCTGACAAGGCTGCCGATAGGTATGGTAAAGCAATATCTGAAATTTCATCAAAAACATCAAAACAAAGTTCTAGTACAGGTTCTGGTACTGCTGGATTAAGCCAAGCTTTTATAGATCAACAAGCAACAAACATTGCTAGGGTCAACGTTCAAACAGGTGAAAAAATAATAGCCGCGTTATCAAAAACAATTAGTTTAAATCCAATTGAAATTGCTAAAGCAATAATTTCAGGTGGTGTTGATGGAATTAAAGCGGTTATCGCTGATATCACTAATTTAGATAAAGAATTAATAGAAAGAGTTAAAGGTGCTGGTGGGTATGTGGGAAGTACTGCTCAGGGTATGATGGATTCCACCAGAGAAGCTATGATAGCATCACAGCAATTTGGTGTAGCAACAAATGATACCTTAGACGCTGTTAAAGATTTAATGGTCAATTCCGAGAGAATGTCCATGTACAATGATAAAACCATTTCTACAGCTATGGTTGCGTCATTAGCTTTTGCTAAGAATTCTAGAGTTATATTAGAAAACGCTGAAAATTTTAGGAATGTTGGTTTAGGATTAGATGGAGCTGCAAAGTCAATAACAGATATTGGTTTAAAATCTGTTAAAGTTGGTTTAAGTGCAAAATCAACAACCGATACATTAGTGATGCAGCTCGGTAAATTAAATCAATTTGGTTTTCAAGGTGGTATTGCTGGTTTAGGTAAAATGGTTCAACAAGCTCAATCACTAAAAATAAACATGGAAGATGTTTTTAGGGTAGCCGATAAATTATATGATCCAGAAAGTGCAATAAATTTAGCTGCAAATTTACAGGTTGTTGGTGGTGCGATTGGAGATTTTTCCGACCCAATAAAATTAATGTATGATGCAACAAATGATGTTGGTTCATTACAAACAAGTATTATTGGTGCAGCAAGAAGTTTAGCAACATATAACGCAGAGCAAGGTAGATTTGAAGTAACAGGAGCCAATTTAAGAAGAGCTAAGGCCATGTCCGACGCTTTAGGTATATCGATGGGTGAATTGACTAATATGGCGGTTAAAGGGGCTGCAAAGATGGAAGCAATGAGTGAATTAGATATGTTCCCATCACTTAGTGACGATCAAAAAGAATTTGTTTCCAATTTATCTACAATTAAAGACGGTAGAGTTGGATTTGATATACCAAAAGATATGGCTAAAAACTTGGGCCTAACAAATGTGGTTGATGGGTTTGTTGGTTTGAGTGATTTATCAGATGATCAAGTAAAATTATTACAAAAATTACAAGAAGAAGCTGATGATCAAACACCAGAAAAAATAGCAAAAGATCAATTCAACCAAACAACACAAATCTTAAATGTTGCAACAGCAATTTATTTAAGAATGATGGAGGATACCAGAAAAAGCTCACTTGGAAAGGCCGCAACTGATGGAATGAATGAAGCTGCAAAATTTATGGAGAAATTTAATCCAGCACAACAAAGTACCGGAGAAATAACAAATCAAGCAATAGAAGAAGTAAGTAAATTAGCAAAAGATACATCTGAATTATTTAAGGGTAAACTTAAAGAATCAATAGACCCAGATATATTAAAGGTTATTGATGAATTAAAACAAAAGACTAGCGAAATTTATAATCAAATGAATATACCTGAAATTATAAATAAGGGTAAAGAGGCTGGTGGGGATATAATTGACAAGGGAATTGAACTTATTAAAGAAATATTCGTAAATGTTAAAGTTGATATAAACAGCAACAATAGTGCATTAGCTGGTATAGTTGTGGATGAAATTGAAAGAACACCACAATTAAAGGCGTCACTTGCGTCTAGTATAGTTAAGGGTATTAATGATTACGCATAATAAAACAATAAATTATCTATTTATTAGATAAACAAATAGATGCCAAGCTACTTAGATTTTGATGCAACAAAAGGTTTTAGAAATGAACTACTAGCTAAAACTTTAAATGCGCCTAATGGTCCTCAGACTTTTAGTAGTAGTAACTATCCTATTCAAAAAACAAACAGCTTTCCGAACAAGGATCAGGGTGATGTAATATTAAACCAACAAACATCTAGAGATGCACAAATAATATCTACTGGAACAAGTAATAGGTTTGCACCAGAAAATGGTGATTATGTTGTTGTTGAAGATGTAAGAAATATAACATCAATAGATAATGTTGGTATATATCCATATTTTCCAATTAATAGTGGTATTTTAGGTAGGGGTTTAATAGGTGCGTTGGATTCTAAAAACTATGAATTTGAATCTAAATTAGCAAAGTTTGCTAACTACCATATATCTGAAAGCCCAGATGGTCCTGTTCAAGCAAGGATTAGACAAAATTTACAAACAGCAACACTTGGTAAAGTTAGAGCACTTGATGCATTTAGTGGTAATTTATCTACTGCTGTTAATTTATTTACAGGTAAAGAAAAATTAATTGAAAGAAATTATAAGATTACCGTTGCTAAAACATTAGCTGGTAAAGCAATTGATTTTGTTCAAACAATTGCTGGTGTTGAATTTCCTTTTTCAGAAATTCCTGGTGATTATTTAAGTAATCCAGCTAATCCTGTAATTAATAGACCGGTACCTAAAACAGAATTTGGAAAAATATTTCAAGATGCAACTGGTGCACTAGGATCTTTATTAGGAATTCAAAGAAGACCTAAATTAAGTAGAAAGCCATCAGATTTAATGATTGAATATCTGAGTGATGGTCAAAAAGGTATATTATATAATAATTTATCTTTTTCAACATACGCACCAAACTACACACTATCTGCTAGATCACAAAATTCTAGTAAAATATTTAACTTTGTTGATAGAATAGCATCTGGCATTAATAATATTATTGGTCTAGAAGCTCCAGCAGGTAAAGCGTATATTGGTGACGATAGAGGTAATGATGTTAGAGATACAATAGCTGATTTTAATAATAACAAAACAAGAAGCCCTTATTATCTTTCTTTATTGTTTGATGAAACTGCAACTCGTCTATTTCATAAAGAAAAAAATATTTCAGAAAGAGGTGCCATACCAGGAAAACTAACTTGGTATAGTATTAACAGTAAAAATAAATTGGGTTATGGTAATTTAGAATACCAAAGCGAAAGCTCAGTATTTGAGGAAACATTATCAACAAAACATACATTTAGAGATGATTCTATTTTAGGTAAAACACAAGAATTATTAAATTCATTACCTAAAGATGGTGGGCAATCAAGATCACACGTCGCTAATGTTATTGATCAAACAAGTAGAATATTCAGAGAAGGTGACACGCTTTTATCTAGAGGGTCTGCAATAAAATATATTGATAAATCAACGGGCAAAGAAGACGGTACAGAATATTGTAGAGTATGGACTAAAGATAGATCATACATGAACTATTCTGATACAATGAAAAGAACAGGTTTAATAAGAAAAGTTGAAGATAGTGTTTTATCAACACCATGGAACTTGAATATTGCACCAATGTCAAATGGCAACGGATCGTTTGATCAAAGTTCAACCAACATCGATGCGGTTGCAGGTAAAGTTAAAAAATATATGTTTTCTCTTGAAAATTTATCATGGAAAACATCAAACAAGTTTGGTTATACATATGATGACTTACCATATTGCGAAAGAGGGCCAAACGGTGGTCGTGTTATGTGGTTTCCACCATATGACTTAAAGGTTAACGAAACAAATAGTGCAAACTGGGATAAAAATAATTTTTTAGGAAGACCAGAGCCAATTTATACATATCAAAATACAGAGAGAAGTGGTACAGTATCGTTTAAAGTGATTGTTGATCATCCAAGTATTTTAAATTTATTAATAAAAGAAATAACTGATGAACAGGCGGAAGAATATTTAAATTCTGTATTTGCTGGATGTCAAGATATTGATTTTTATACGTTAGTTAGAAAATATACAACATTAGATAGATCTGATTTAGAATTAGTACAAGCGTATATTGATTATTATAAAAATAAAAATACATTTGATATACTAGATTCAATAGAATTTAGAAATATTGCTGGTGATGTAACAACAACACCCGGTACAACAACACCTGGAACGGGTCCTAGTGAAACACTTAACCCAGCATTAAATTACAGTGGAATTTTGTTTTTCCCTAATGATATTCCATTTCCACAGGATGATTTATATGCTAGTGAAGATTATGGACAAATTTATTCTGGGTATACAAACCAAGAAACAAAAACCATTTTTAATTCAACACTTAATACCGAATTAACTAAAATATTAACCGTTAATACAACAAATAATAAATCAGATAGAAATACAATATATGGTAGCGAAGCTCCAGCAGGAACAACCGCATCTTTAGTTACTAGAACACAAGGTCAAATAACTACGGCATTTCAATTGTTAGAAAATAACTATAGTTCTTTAACAGAAACTTTAACTGGAATAAAAGCTGAACTTACTAAAAACAATTTAAAAAATATTGACATTAGAATTGAGTCATCAACATCGTTTGTGGCTGATGAAAAATACAATATTAAATTATCATATAGAAGATCCGATAGTGTAATTAAACATATTTTAAAAACGCTTTCAAAAAACAATGATGTTCCGGCAAACGTTTCAAAATATTGGACTAAATCTAAAAGTGAACTTGAATCTAAACCATCTGAAGTTAAAGAAGATTTAACTATAAAATTAAAAGATTTGGGATATGGTGAAGACATTGTCGGCGATATTAATATATCATTTACAAATAAAGGAGAAAATGCAACCAGAACAGGTCCAGAAGGATATGATTGTCATAAACAAGAGATAAAAAATACTGGAGGGTTAAAAAAATATACACCAGTTACATTTTATTGCAGATCTGTTGATGTTAAAGTTCAAGCATATCCTAAACCAACACAAATACCTGCTAAACCAGGAACGGCCATACCGGGTAAAGATGTTATTGGGCCACCAACAACCGATATTTTTGTTAATAAAATTAAACAGAATAAAAAACCGCCATTAGATGTGGTTAAAAAGCTAATAATGAAGACATTATCTGAATGTTTTTATTTTAAGAAGCTAGAAGAAACCGATCCTGTTGTTTTTAATTCTCTTAAACAAAAATTTAGATATTTTCATCCTGCGTTTCACTCAATGACACCAGAAGGATTAAATGCTAGACTAACATTCTTACAACAATGTATTAGACCTGGTGACACTATACCAATTAAAGGATTAAATACCGAAAGTAATGGTAATGTTGTTGATGCAAGAAACACAACCTTTGGCCCGCCTCCTGTTTGTGTTTTAAGAATAGGGGATTTTTATCATTCAAAAATAGTTATTACAAATCTTAATATTACATTTGAAAATTCAACATGGGATTTAAATCCTGAGGGTATTGGGGTTCAACCAATGATAGCGGATGTTACATTACAAATAAACTTTATTGGTGGTCAAGGTATTAAAGAACCAGTTGCAAAACTACAAAATGCACTAAGTTCTAACTTCTATGCAAATACAGAAATATATGACTATAGAGCAGATTCAACAGTTAATCAATCAGATCTTCAAGCATTCAATCTTGATTTCTTAGAAAAAATTGCTAATAAAGTTGAAACACCAAAGAATACTGGTCTTGATGTTTCACAAAACCCTAAGAAAGAAGGAAAGTACGTTGGTACATTAACCAATGAGATGACGTACAAAGAAAATAGAGATAAACTATTAGTAGCAACAAATAATTACTTTGATAAATTCAAAGACACATACAATAAGTTACTAACATCATATGGTAATGAAATGTTACCACTATTTATTTCACCAACATATAGAGTAACAAATCAGTTGGAGATACAAGATACTATTAGCTCAACATCATCAGTTACTTTACTTGGTAACTATCTTAAAACCAGGGATTTTGTAAATTTACATGGTCGATTAGTAACAAAATTATTAGATAAGGTTTCCTCTTCTGATCATAATTTAGTTTTAGATTTAGGTATAGATCCAGGGTCTACTAAGTATGAGAGATCAAGAACAATTATTGATTCATATATTAAAAAAACGGTTACTGATTTTTTAAACTCAATTAGAGATGAAAAATTAATAAAAGATCTTGAAACAAATAGAAATACATTAATTGAATTAATTGATGGTTTTAATTTTGTTATGGAAACGGCTGGTAAAGATGCAAGGATAGATAAAGAAGTTATTACCGTTGTAACATTAACAGATTTTGATCATCAAAAGTTTTATAAACAATATGACGATGCTGTTAATTTAATTAAAGATAAACATTCGATGTTTACATCTGATTTAAATTCAAGTGTGGATTTTGCGGACCCTTCTTTTACAGATGATTTATATAATAAAGTATTAGCTTTTATAATTAAAAATAAGGTAACTGATATTATTAAGGAGTATGAGAACTCACCAGATAAAAATTTATTTGATCAAAACGCAATAAACAAAATAGAAAAGAAAGTAAACAAATTCATTAAAAAAGCAACAGATATTGATGAAAAGAAATTTAAATATAAAAAGGTAGAAAATAAAAAAGATTTTAAACCATATGCGGCAACTCTTACTGGTTCAATAACAGGACCTCAACAAGAAAAAATAAAAAATGTGCATAGTTTAAAAGATAATTCAACAGAATCTAAATTAAACTTTTCTAAAGTAATTAAATAATGAGTCAATATTTTAACAGATATGAGTATTTTATAGAGGATGGTGAATTTAAAATTGTACCCGGAATTGAAATACCATTAAAGTCAACCGATAAGTATGTTAAGTATATGAAGGGTAAAGATAGATTGGACAAAATGTCACAGGAATACTATAATACACCACTTTTTGGTTGGTTAATCATGTTATCTAACCCAAAACTAGGGTCTCTCGAATTTGAGATACCCGATAATTCGATTGTCAGAATTCCGTTTCCTCTCATTAATTCTTTACAAGAATACAAAAAGAACGTAGAATTGTATAAACTATATTATGGGGAATAGTAATTTAAATCAAAATGAAAACATATTAGTAGTAGTTGATCAGCAAAATATTGTGCACGTTGATCCTAATACAATTATTGATCAAAATGGTCAACTACAGAGTAGATTAGTTGATCATGAAAACTTAGTCATGTATGTTAATTTAGAAGCCGATTTAGTTCCTAGAAGTATTTTTTATTCGGATTCAGAAAAAAATACACTAACATCACTAGCATCGGGTACCTTTAATATGATGCGAAATCAAGGTGATAAAAATGAATTTGAAAACAATTTTGATACTAATTGGACAGAAACTTTTGTTCCAATATCATCAAAGCAAGATACAATTAATGCGGTTATAAATGCTGTTGCTGGTACAAACTTAAACAGATCAACAACGTATGATCCTTCAGCACAAACATTTGGAATTGAAAGCATTAACATTGTTGTTAAAGGGCCTAATAATATTCCACAAGTATCAATAAATTTTCTTGATGTTAGAGGTAAGACATTATTTGATTCGCCAGACAATTCCCCATACAAAGCTTTTTTCCATCAACCATGGCCAATATTTTATTTAACGGTTAAGGGGTTTTATGGTAAAGCAATAAGATATCGAATTCAACTTGTCGATTTTAAAACTAAATTTAATGGTAATACAGGTAATTTTGAAATATCAACAAAATTCGTTGGCTCAACATACGCCTTTTTAAATGATATTTTACTTGCAAATATTGTTAACGCACCATACATGTATATGGTGGAATCTAGCGAACCATATAGAACAAACGATAAAACAGGGTTTGTTGAGAAAAAAATATCTAAAACAACAAAAGGTTATTCTATATTAAAATCGGTTTATTCAGATTATATAGCAAAGGGATACATTCCTAAAGATTTCCCCGTTAAAACTCTTAGGGAACTTTTAATGACAGCAACAGGTATAGAAAGTATTATCGAGACGGCTCTTTTTAGTCAAACCGTTAATCCAGATGTATTAAGTGATGTGGCAGAATTTGATAAGCTTTTAGGTAATTTAGAAAATATGGTGATATCTTGGTCTAATAGATATCTAACAAAAACAGAAGAAAAAACAAAAGACGGATATCTTTATTATCCTTTAAATAAAACAACAAGTGATAGGACTCAAACCTCTACCGGCCCAGCTAATGCTGATATCATCAGTGGAACTACAAATAATTCATCACTAAAAAGTAAAATAGACAAATATATTATTGATCTAGAAAACAATGTTGCGTTTGGTAAACTGGCGGGGTCTAAAGAAATAAAAAATAAGGATTCGATAAAAACTAAAACAATTTCACTAAATTCTATAAGAAACATAACCGATTTTTTCTTTTTTGAAGATGGAAAATATTGGGTATCAAATGAGAAATTAGTTGATAGGATTAAAAAAATTCAAAACGAGTTTATTACAAGTAGAGAATCTGTTGAAAAAGGTGTTGAAGATGCCATGAACACCGTTATTCAAAACAATGAAGGTGGTTTTGGTTTTAAACCAACAATTAGAAACATATTCGCAGTTATTTTAGCTAATGCCGATACCTATATCCGATTAATGAAAGATGTTCACAGAAAAGCTATACAACGATCTGAATTTAGAAAAAAAGAAATCATTGGTATTAGCGATAATAAAGATGAAGTAATTTATCCTTGGCCAGAAGTTAAAAAGAAAGGTAATAAAGAATCATATTCTTTTTATTACCCGGCTGACAGCCAAGTTGTTGAATCAACAAAGGGTAAGAATTTTTCTCTTTGGCCAGAAGTTGAGTTTGTTGAAACATATAATAGTGTTGCAACAAAAAGAGTTGACGCAGAAAGCGGCAAAGAAATTTTCCCATCAGATCTCATGTTTGTTTTTGATGGTAAAGATGAGTCAAGAGAAGTTAGAGCTGTCAGCACGCTATTCAAAATAAATGACAAATATCCATATACTGACAAATCACTATCATCGATATTATATGAAATTTTTGAAAGAGCACACTACATAACATCATATAACAATTTCACAACAGATAAGGTAATAAGTGAGATATGCAATAAAGAGTTTGAAACCTTAAGTAGTGCTATAGATGGTGATGTTGATGTTAGAGAAGTTTTAAGTCAACAAATTAAGGGTAAACAAGAATTGGTTAATTTTATGTTTTCTTATTCTAAAAATGAAAGATACCCCTACTATCAAGATAGACTCCCAACTATTGATTATATAAAAGAGCTTGTAGATAGGGATTTTGACATTATTGAATATGATGGTGCTGTAACAAATAGCGTTACAGATAGTGCATATCCAGAATTACAAGATTATCTTAATAATTACGTGGTTGATCCATATAGATTAAAAGAATTCCCATTTAATTCAACTCTTTATCAATCCTATATTGGAAATAAAGTTTTAAAAGAAAGTGACTACAAATATGTTAACATCTTAAAGGTAAATCAAGATGATAATTTTATTAGTTCACCTATTAATTCAGAATCATGGATTTTAAGCGCGTTCACTAAAAATATTTTTACACAAAAAATAACACTTAGTGGGCAAACAAGAAATTTACTTAATACCCCATATTTTCACAAACAGTTATATAATGACTTTTTTAAAGGTGGTGTATCCGAAAGATATGTTGGTTCTGCTTATATTCTGTTAAACTCATTACCATTTAAAGATCTAGACGATATTATAGATTTTAATGGGAATAAAATTTTGATGTCTTCTTTATTTAAAGAGATTGCTGCAACGCATTACGTTCCGTATTATCTAATATTAAAGTGGGGTTCGATATATCATAGATATAAGAAACAGTTAAAAGAAGGAATAGATATTTTAAGTGGAGTAACAACATCAATAAACGGATCTACCTTTTTTGATAATGGAACAAACGTTACTTTTAATCTAAGTGGTATAACACCATCAATGAGTGCTGTTACATATTCGTCTAACTCATATCTTGGGGTATATCCATATTATCATGGTATATTTCATCAAATTGTTAATGGATATAGTTTTTATAACCCATCTGGTTTTACAAAAACAAGTGCAACAGCTGTTAACGCTAGTTCAGAATATAATGGTGTAATAACTAGTGGAATTACAAAATATCTTTTAGAGAGACCCGCAACTAAAAGTGGATTTACTGCCACATCATTAGTTGATAACTCTAAGTTCAAGTCCACAGATATTAGGTACACGATATTACCATCCAATGGTGCATCAAAAATTAGTAATATAGTTGATGACTTTCCAAATCTATTACAAGATTCTTTTAGAATTATATTAGATGATAGCGATTTAACAAAACATCCCTTATATAATCTTTTATATTTTCCTCAATACAATGAGTCCTTTAAAACAACAAATAATTTATTTTCACTAACAGGAACTAAGAAAAAGGTTGTTGATCTAATTGCAACGTTTACTCCTAAAATGTTAGATGAGTTTGAAACCATGTTTTTAGAGTTTTCTTCATTAGATTTAGATATTGACAAACCAAATACTAGTACACATGATTACACATCTTTTCAAGAAATATTAAAAGAAATATGTAGCATTGATAAAACGGGTATTGATTTTACTGTTGATGGTGCTAGAGAAAAGGTCATTCAGGCACAAAATACTAGATTAGAAGCCTTAACAAAAAATTTATTAGCTAATAAGAATTTAAAAAAGTTAATTATTGGTAATCCAAAACAAATTGATAATTTTATTATAAATGGGTTTGTTGGAAAATCTAAATCATATCGCCCAAACATATTTGATTCATCACAGCTAACAGTAGCCAATAAAAAATTAATAGAATTATATATTGGTGAAAACATTACAGGTTCAACTTATAGTGGTATAACCAATTTATATGAGAACTTCTTTCAGGTTAACGATATTGAGGTTTCAGAAGAAAACATTTATTCTTATAGAGAACTATCTAGAATATATGCTGGATGGGTTAAAGATGGGAAAACAACTGATCAATTTTTTATCCCAACAAACACAGGGTTTAAAGCATACATAAAGGATAATATTTTTGATCCACAGGACGTTAAACTTAGAAATTTTTTACAAACACTTATAGGTAAGTTTAGTAAGGGGTTAGCTAAAGAGAAAAACAAAGAAAAAATAACAGTATATCATGGTTACAATGAAGCCAAAACAACAAAATTAGATTTATATCAATATTTTAAATCTTTTAATGATAAATGGATTGCTGGTAATGCTGTCGGTCAAAGACATTTAATGGACGAATTTTTATTCTTAGATAGAGCAAATGTAGACATTGGAGACAAGGCATACATAAGTTTAGAAAGATTAATTTCATTAGGTAGTGAAAAAAACGCAAAAATAGATTTATATAGTGCAATATCAACCTTAATACAAGGAACAAATTTTGATATGAGACCTTTACCGGCTTATGTGAATTTTTATGGTACCAATACTAGTAATAAAAAAAGAATAATACCATCTAAAAATTTAGCTAGAAATCTATTTGGTACATTTTTAGATGTTGATTATCAAGAATCATCACCAAAAATTATTTTACAATATATTAACAAGACATCCCAATATTTGGATATGGCTAGGGTTAATAAAGAGTATAAATTTAAAACCGATAGTTTTGATATTAAAGATACGAATAACAACCCTTTACTTGTTGAACCAAGAATATTCATGGATACAGACACCGCAAATTCAAATAGGGTTGTTTCATTTGAAGTTAATTTTGGTGATCAGGCACAGGGTGTTTTTAAAAGCATATCGTTAGATCAAAGCACATATAAAAACACAAACGAGAGTGCACTTGCTCAAGAAAGATTAGCAAGATCACAAGGTGGTGGTGGAACCCATTCTGTTGATGTTGGATTGTTTGACATTTATAAAACGGCGTCTTATCAATGTAGTGTTACCTGTATGGGCAACGTTATGTTACAACCTACAATGTATTTTTTTCTAGCAAATGTTCCCATGTTTAATGGTACGTACTTAATATTTGATGTTAGTCACTCAATAAAAGCGGGTCAATTTGAAACATCATTTACCGGGGTTAGAATTTCAAATAGCACACTTCCATCTCTTGATAGTACATTTATGTCAAGTTATAGACCATTATTTAGTAGACTATTATCGTCTGCTGTTAAAAAGAAACAAAAAACTAATCCAAAAGTTACAACAGAAAGAGTAATAACAACTAAGGATAAACAAAGCTTTAGTGTTGATCCAGGATCGGCCGTTGCTAATGAAGATTTATCAAAAATAATTGTTAATGAATCTGGTTTATTACATGATATTATACCATTTAATGGTGCTAAAATAGGTAATTTAACAGAAAAGTATATTCAGTTTATTCAACCTACAAAGGGTCAACTTTGGCTTAGAACTAGAGTGGCATTATTTGGTGGATCAAATTATGATCCAACTGGGGAATTAGACTTAGTTAGTGGTTGGAAAGCATACCCAAATGTTATTAAAAAATATTCTGATATTAAAGAAAGCCTATTTGATTATTATTCAATTAGACTTGTTTTAAACAACACTAACAAGGAAAAAATATTTAAGTTTAACACCGAGTTTTATAACCCATCTGCAGGTGTGACATATAAACTGGTTACCGATGTGAACCCATCTACAGGTAGATTTGATGGCCCAGTACACAGCGGACCGGACATAACTGACCCTAAAGCTGGTATATATGGTATAGCTATGTGTGCAAAGCTTATGAAGAAATTAAAATTAAAGGAAGGGGATGTTGTGTATTTTAGATTAACTTAAGAAAAATACCAATTATTGAAGTATTTATAGGTATATATTTTAACACTATGGAAAAAATAAATAAATCAGTAGATCAGTTTTTGAACCAAAAGGTTTCAAGACAAGTATCAAATGACTCAATGGAGAGAGAAGAATGTGATTTACAAACTGGCGAATGCTATGTTATTAGATCAAAAGATGGTATCGTTGAAAGAATAAATAAAAAATACATTACCGAAGACGGTAGACAACTATTACAAGACTAATGCTATGTTAGAACAAAAACTTTTAGAAGAAATAAATAGATATAAATCTATTAACAAAAACGCAAAATCACTTTATTTAATTGATGAGCAAGAATTACCGCCAGCACCACCAGCACCAGACATGGCAGCAGGTGACACAGGTACTGAAGATCTTCCAATGGCAGAGCCAACAGGCGCGCCTGAAGCTGGATCTCTACCAGATTCACCAGAAACATCAAGCACAGAAGAGGTGGATGTTACTGATTTAGTTAACATGACTAAAAACATTAAAAACGAATTAGAAGCATCTAAAGGTGAACAAAGCGGTGTTATGCAACAAATGGATGCGGTATTCAGTAAGTTAGATGATCTTGAGATTAAATTAGGTAATATGGACGCGGTTATCGCTAAAATTGACCAACTAGGTGCAAAGATAGATGATGCTAAACCACAAACACCTCAGGAAAAATTGGAAATGCGTTCTTTGGACTCATATCCTTTTAATGAGAAACCACAAGAGTTTTTTGCGCATAAACAACAAGAAATGAGAGCTAGCGGTAAAAACGAATATGTTTTAACTAAAAGTGACATTCAAAATTATTCCAAAGAAGATGTGACAACATCATTTAATCCTTTTGAAGATGAACAACAACCTCAGTTCTAATGTAAATTTATTTCTAGGTTTGCAGTGCCAATTTAAGATAATGCATTGGCAGACAAAGGGTTATGCTAGACACCAAGCATTTGGTAATATTTATGACACCTTAGATGATCTAATAGATACCTATGTTGAGGTTTCAATGGGTAAATTTGGTAGATTTGTGTTAGATGAATCAACTAGAAATATTGAAATATTTAACCTACAAGATATTGAAATCGTTAAGTTCATTCAAAAAATAAAACAATTTTTAATTGAGTTAGGTAAGGAATTATCACCAGAAAGTGATACCGACTTATTGAACATAAAAGATGAGATGCTTGCAGAAGTCAATAAATTAGCCTATCTTTTGACCTTAGAATAGCCATAAAAATATTTTTTATAAAAAAGTAAGACCGGATTTTTTAATCCGGTTTTTTTTATGTATATTTTGATATAAGATTTTTAACAATTAAAAAAACTATTATGGCAACAGTAGATTCAGTGCTAGCACAGTACGAAAAAAACAAAAACGCTACAAGTAGCAACGCAAACAAAATGTCGAGTGAAGACAGATTGAAAAGGTATTTTACAACAGTTCTTCCTAAGGGAGTAAAGTCTGGTGAAAAGCGCATCAGAATCCTACCAACAGTAGATGGTGAGACACCTTTTAAAGAAGGATACTTTCACGAAATTCAAGTTGATGGTAATTGGGTTAAATTGTACGATCCGGCACAAGAAGGTAAACGTTCACCTTTGAATGAAGTAAAAGATGCATTATATGCAACTAAGGTTCAGTCTGATGCTGAATTAGCACGTCAATATCGTTCACGCAAATTCTATATCGTTAAGGTTATTGATAGAGACAATGAGCAAGATGGCCCCAAATTTTGGAGATTTAAGCATAATGCTAAAGGAGATGGTATCATGGATAAAATCTTCCCTGTTTTTCAAAAGAAGGGTGACATTACTGACATTGAAACGGGTAGAGATGTTACATTATTTTTAACATTAACTAAATCTGGTAATGGTAAAGAATATACATCAATTAATTCCGTTATGCCAGAAGATCCATCACCTCTTCATGTTGATCCAACACAAGCTAGTGCTTGGGTAAATGATGAAATGACATGGAATGATGTTTATGCTAAAAAACCAGAAGAATATCTAGAAATGGTTGCTAAGGGAGAAACCCCAACTTGGGATGTTGATACTAAGAAATGGGTATCAAATTCTCAGGGAGAAGAAGTGTTTAAAGCGCCTTCTGCGCCTATTCAAGATCCTCAAGAAGAAGAGGACACAGATGAGAACTTACCGTTCTAATTAATTAAAGGGGTGGAGATAACGTCAGAAGCCCCATATTTTAAAACAAAAACACAATGGCAGCAATCAAGAAAAAACAATTTAGCGACGAAGATATTCTAAAAGAATTTTCGACAAAAACAAAATACAAGGATACTAACTATTACTATTGTGGTCAGGCATATCTAGATGCTTGTGGTATGCCGGGTCCAGTTATGGGTGGTATTAATATGTTCTTAGGACACTCTAACTCATCTAAAACAACAGCAATGATTTTAGCTGCGGCAGATGCACAAAAGAAGGGGCATTTACCTGTTTTCATTATTACAGAAAAAAAATGGAATTGGGAACATGCCGTTCAATTAGGACTTCAGGCCGAGCAAGATGAGGATGGTGAATGGCACGGTAACTTTATCTTTAACGATGGGTTTGATTATATTGAAGAAATTACTGAGTTCATTAATAAATTAATTGATGCTCAAGCTTCTGGAAAACTTAACAAATCACTATTAATCTGTTGGGATTCTGTTGGTTCTGTTCCATGTAAAATGACATTTGAAGGTAAAGGTGGTAAACAACACAACGCTTCAGCATTAGCAGATAAAATTGGTATGGGTATTCATTCAAGAATTTCTAAATCAAAAAAAGAGGATTATCCCACAAAAGAGAACCCATTGTATGTAACAATGATTGTTGTTAATCAACCATGGGTAGAACTTCCAGATAACCCTTTTGGGCAACCAGAAATTAAAGCAAAAGGTGGAGAAGCATTATGGTTAGCATCATCAATTGTTTTCTTATTCGGTAATCAAAAGAAAGCCGGTATCAACCATATTGACGCGGTTAAAGGCGGAAGAAAGGTTACATATGCAATCAGAACTAAAATCTCAATTCTTAAGAACCACGTAAATGGTTTGGCATATAGAGATGGTAAGATCATTGCGGTTCCACAAGGATATATTCATGATACCAAAGAAGCTCTAGAAACCTATAAGAAAGATTATTCTGATTACTGGAATAAAGTACTTGGTGGGTTTGGCGAAGGAGATATCACATTTTCTGAATCTGAATATGAAGAAATTGGTGGCGAATAGTAGAATTTATATTGTTTAACATTTAACACAATAGACGAAATGTCTAATACATTATTGGTTGATGGAGATAATTTATTAACCATAGGTTTTTACGGTCAGAAAAATAGATTTTATAAGGGTCGTCATATAGGTGGTTTATTTCACTTTATTGACACTCTTAGAAGATCGTTTGAAACATATCGTCTAGACAAAATTTGTGTCTTCTGGGACGGCAAAGAGGGGTCTCAATCAAGAAAGAAGATATATCATCACTACAAAGAAAATAGAAAGCAAAGAAACAGAACAGAAGAGGAAATCAACTCGTATCAATATCAAAGAAATCGGATAAAACAATATCTGGAAGAATTATATGTTAGACAAGCTGAATTTGAATACTGTGAATCTGATGATTGTATTGCCTTCTATACGCAAACATCCCCAAATGAAAAGAAAATAGTTTATTCTTCAGATCGAGACCTTGTTCAATTAATCAATGATAATGTTGTATTGTATAACCCGTCTCATAGAAGGTTATATTCTAAAAACGAAATCATGCCTTATGATCACGAGGAGGTATTAATTGAAAATGTAAAATTAGTTAAAATACTATGTGGTGATCCCTCTGATAATATATTTGGTATTAAAAATTTGGGGATAAAAAGGCTCATTACGTTGTTTCCTGAAATAAAAACAAAAGAGTTATCTTTACAAGAAGTTAGAAATCAATGTGATTTATTATTTCAGTCTGATAAGGAAAACAAACTAATACAAAATTTTCTAACTGGTGTCACAAAACTGGGTGTCTTTGGGGATGAGTTCTTTGAGATAAACAATAAAATGGTTTGTTTAGATGACCCAATTTTAACAGAAGAAGCTAAAACTGGAATAATTTCCTTAATTAAAGAAAATATGGATTCCGAGGGTCGTTCATATAAGAATATGATGAGATTGATGCAGGAAGATGGATTCTTTAGTTTGATACCTAAATCAGATGATGGGATGGTAAATTTCTTAAACCCATTCTTAAGATTAACAAGAAAAGAAAAAAATAATAAAATAATAAAATTTAATATTAAAAAGTGAAATTTATGAACACTAACATGCAAGACCCAAACAAATTTGAGTTTTTATTAACGCTAGACGGAAATATAATTTGTCAAAGATTTTTCAATGTCAGAGATTACAATCCAAAGACACGTAGATCAATGAATATACACGAAGAAGTAAAATATATTTGTGCGGAAATTTCAGAAGATTTAAAAATGAGAAGTTCTGATTATCTATGCGAAAATCAAGGATTTTTTATGAATAGCGAGATTGTGGAAGACCCTAAAGAACTGGATGAACAGTATTTTTTATTGCAACTTAAACATGGCGACGATGTATTTATTGAAAGAATTTTCCCAGCACATCATTACCATCCAAAGGTAAGGTATGCTGTAGATATCAGGCCAAAACTGAGAAAGATTTTGACCGATTTAACTGAAGTTTTGTCACACACTAACCCTGAAACGACTTACCTTCACTATCAACTTTAATTTTTAAAATATTTGAAATAACATACATATGAATGACATAAATTTTGGCCAGTTAGGTGCTAACTATCAGTTATCTTTACTTAAGCTGATCATTGAAGACAGAAAGTTTTCGGAAACAATAATAGAGGTTATCGAACCTGATTATTTTGACAACAGTGGTATGAAATTCATTGTTCAAAATATTAAAGAATATTTTGAAACATTTGGTAAGACAGTTCCACAATACAATGCGATCGAAGAACAGATAAAGGCTGAAAGTATTTCTGATACTAATAGAAAGTCAAATCTTGATATGTTATCAAACATTAAAAACCATATTATAGAACCAGGAAGTGTTCCCGGAACTAAGGATAAGGCAATTAAATTTTGTAAGCAACAAGTAGTAAAGAAAGCAATTAAGAAAATTGAAGAAATTACTAAAAGGGGTGACTTTGAACAGTATAATACTATTGAGAAAATAATTCAAGATGCCCTTCAGGTTGGTGTTATGGATCACGAAATTGAAGACGTGTTTGATAATGTCTTAATGGCATTACAAGCGGACAATAGAAGACCAATTCCAACCGGTATTAAGGGTATTGATGGATTATTAGATGGTGGGTTAGGTAGAGGAGAGTTAGGGGTTGTATTGGCGCCAACAGGTACTGGTAAAACAACACTGTTAACCAAATTTTCCAACGAAGCATATAATGATGGTTATAATGTTGTTCAGATCTTTTTTGAAGATAATATTAATAATATTAAAAGAAAACATTTTACCATCTGGACCGGCGTTTCTCCAAAAGATCAACCACTACAAGCTGATAAGATTGAAGAAATTGTTGCTGAAAAAAGAAAACAATCGAAAGGTGAACTTAGATTATTAAAGTTACCAAGTGATTCTGTTACCATTTCTGAAATAAAATCTAAATTAAGAAAGCTTCAAGCTGATGGATTTAGAATAGATTTAGTAACTTTGGATTATGTTGATTGTATCACTCCAGAAAAGACAAATTACAATGAAGAGTGGAAAGGAGATGGCGCAATTATGAGACAATTAGAATCTATGACATCTGAATTTGATGTGGCTATTTGGACAGCAACACAAGGTAATAGAGAATCTATTAAGAGTGAAGTTGTAACAACAGATCAAATGGGTGGATCAATTAAGAAAGCTCAAATTGGTCACGTTGTATTATCTATTGGTAAAACGATTGAACAAAAAGAACAAAATTTGGCAACATTAACGTTGTTAAAATCTAGAATTGGTAAAGATGGTGTTATTTTTAATAATTGTAAATTCAATAACGAGTTTTTAACTATTGATACAGATTATCAAAATACCCTACTTGGTTATAAAGAAGAAAAAGAAGAACAAAAGAGAAACAGAACCAATACTGTTTATCAAGACTTCTTACAGAAAACAACAACAACAATTAAAAACTAAACAAACATGACAGAAAAAATTTTAATGGATAATCCAGGACGTTTTGTCCTTTTCCCAATACAGCATGATGATTTATGGAGATTATTTAAACAACAGGAGGCATGTTTTTGGACGGCAGAAGAAATTGATCTTGGACAAGATGTATATGATTGGGAGAATAAACTAAATGCAGATGAACAACATTTCATAAAGCACGTATTAGCTTTCTTTGCTGCATCAGACGGGATTGTTAATGAAAATTTAGCAATGAATTTTGTTAATGAAGTTCAATATACGGAAGCGAAGTTTTTTTACTCGTTTCAAATGATGATGGAAAACATTCACAGTGAAACATATTCATTATTGATTGATTCATACATCAAAGATAAAGAAGAACAAAATAATTTATTTAATGCTATTGAAACCATACCAGCAATTAAGAAAAAAGCAGATTGGGCTATCAAATGGATTAACTCGGACTCTTTTGTTGATAGACTAGTAGCTTTTGCTGCTGTTGAAGGTATCTTCTTTTCTGGTTCGTTTTGTTCAATCTTCTGGTTAAAAAAACGTGGGTTAATGCCTGGTTTAACTTTTTCTAATGAATTAATTTCTCGTGATGAAGGTATGCATTGTGATTATGCTTGTCATTTATTTAATAACCATATTGAAAAGAAAATTTCAGAAAAAAGGGTTAAGGAGATTATATGTGGTGCATTAGAGATTGAAAAGGAATTTATATTAGAAGCATTACCAGTCCGTTTAATTGGTATGAATTCTGAATTAATGAGTCAATACTTGGAATTTGTTACCGATAGATTGTTAGTTGCTTTAGGTTGTTCTAAAGTTTACAATTCAGAAAATCCATTTGACTTTATGCAAAACATTGCATTACAGGGTAAAACAAACTTTTTTGAAAAAAGAGTTGCTGAATATCAAAAGGCCGGCGTGAATAAAACAAATGAGTCAGAAGATTTAAATTCTGCATTTGGTGATGTTGATTTTTAAAAAAAATAATAGAAGATAAAAATGAAAGTATTAAAGAGAGACGGTACGCTAGAAGAAATGAGATATGACAAAATCACTAAAAGAATTAGTGCAATTTGTGATGGTTTGAATATGGATTATGTTGATCCAACATTCATAACATTAAAGGTTACTTCAGGAATTTATGATGGGATATCAACAACTGAATTAGATGTACTAGCAGCAGAAACCGCTGCAGCTATGGTAACCACACATCCAGATTATGCAAAATTGGCGGGAAGATTAGCGGTCACTAATTTACACAAAACAACACCAAAGAAATTCTCTCAAGCAATTAAGGAATTGCATTCATTTATTGAACCCAAAACCGGTAAGGAATCATCATTGATTGATGATAATGTTTACAAGTTTGTTATGGAAAATAAAGAAGTAATTGATGGGGCTATTGTTTTTAATAGGGATTTTGATTTTGAATACTTTGGTTTCAAGACACTGGAAAGATCATATCTATTAAAGATTGCAGACAGAGTTGTTGAAAGACCACAGTATCTTTATATGAGAGTAGCTGTGGGTATTTGTGGTGGTGATTTGCAAATGGCACTTAGAATTTATGACGATTTATCACAACATTTTTATACTCATGCAACACCAACATTATTTAACGCGGGGACTAAAAGAGCACAAATGTCTTCTTGTTTTTTAATCGGGAATAAAGGTGACGATATTGATGGTTTATTTGATACTATTAAAGACGTTGCAAAGATTTCTAAATGGGCTGGTGGTATCGGATTACACGTACATGATGTTAGAGCTAAAGGTTCATATATTAAGGGAACTGGCGGACAGTCTGACGGTTTATTACCAATGATGAAAACATATAACGAAGTTGCTCGTTGGATTAATCAAGGAGGAAAACGTAAAGGTTCTTTTGCGGTATACCTTGAACCATGGCACGCCGACATTTTTGAATTTATTGATTTAAGAAAAAATCATGGTAAAGAAGAAATGAGAGCAAGAGATTTATTCTTGGCTATGTGGACACCAGACTTATTTATGCAACGTGTTGAATCAGATGGTGACTGGTCATTATTTTCTCCAGACGAAGCACCTGGCTTATCCGAGGTATATGATAGCCCAGAAGATAAAGCGTTCACTAGATTGTATGAGTCTTACGAACAACAAGGTTTGGCTAGAAAAACTATTAAAGCTAGAAAGTTAATGGATGCAATATTAACTGCACAAATAGAAACCGGAACACCTTATATGTTATATAAAGATCCGGCTAACTATAAATCAAATCAAAAAAATCTAGGTACAATTAAATCATCTAATTTATGTACTGAGATTATTGAATATAGTTCACCAACTGAACAAGCGGTTTGTAATCTAGCTTCAATTGCTTTACCAAAATATATTATCAATGGTGTGTTTAGTCATGAGATGTTATATGAGTACACATATCAAGTTGTGAAGAATTTAAATAATGTTATTAACTTAAATTTCTACCCAACAGAAGAAACAAAAACTTCTAACTTTAAACATAGACCAATTGGTTTGGGTGTTCAAGGATTAGCTGATGTATTTTGTATGTTAGGGTTACCATTTGAAAGTGAAGACGCTGATGTTTTACAGACAGATATATTTGAGACAATTTATTTTGCAGCAATGACATCATCAAATGATTTAGCAAAAGAATATGGCCCTTATGAATCTATTGTTGGTTCACCAATTGAAAAAGGTGTGTTCCAATTTGAAATGTGGGGATTAAAAGATAAAGATTTATCTGGTAGATGGGATTGGAAAAAATTAAGAAAAGAGGTTGTTAACAATGGTGTTAGAAATTCTTTATTAATTGCTCCTATGCCTACAGCATCAACTGCACAAATTCTTGGTAATAACGAAGCTTTTGAACCATTTACAACTAATATGTATTCAAGAAGAACATTAGGTGGTGAGTTTATCGTTGTGAACAAACATTTAGTTAACGAACTTCTAAATTTAGGTTTATGGAATGAAGAACTTAAAAGAAAGTTGATAATGGAAAATGGATCAATTCAAAACATACCAGAAATTCCTGTACAAATAAAAGAGGTATATAAGACTGTTTGGGAAATGTCTCAAAAGAGAATTTTACAAATGGCTGCGAATAGAAGTGTGTTTATCGATCAATCTCAATCGTTAAATTTATTTATAGATAATGCAACAAAACCAAAGTTACTAGCTGCACATTTATTTGGTTGGAAACTTGGATTAAAAACTGGTATGTATTATTTAAGAACTAGATCGGCGGTTGATGCCATTAAAGGATTAGGTATTGATACTGCAGCAGCAAAGCCTACAGAAACTCAATTACCATCGGTAGTATATCAAACAACTCAAAAATCGATAATAAGCGAGGAAACACCTGAAGTTGTAATGACTAATGAAAGACCAACGGACTCACCGTTTGAGTGTGAGGGATGTGGGTCATAAGGTGACTTAACGGCGTTTATCGCGTCAATATTTTGGACTTAATAGCATTTTCGCGACATTTTTTAAATTAAAGTGTCGCGAATTTTTTATTTATATTCATTTTAGTATTGTTTATATTTATTGTTATGGCTACAAGGTATGGATTAGACTTTCCGTTTAGAGATAGTACACTAGGTGACTATGCTAGAATGACCCTAACAAGAGACGAAGAAATTCGTGCTAACTTGATTCATTTATTATTGACCAGAAAGGGTAGTAGATATTTTCTACCTGATTTTGGAACAAGATTGTATGATTACATATTTGATATGAATGATGTAGTCACATATAATAGTATTGAAGATGAGATTAGAGAAAGTATTAAAACTTACATCCCTAATTTAGAAATAAACTCAATAAAAATAACAAATCCGGAATTAGATCCCACAGAAGAGTCTAGTATTAGTGAAGATGAGGACATTAGATTATTTAGAGTTAGTGATTCGTCTTCAAAACCATATACAGCCAAAATAAGGATTGATTATACAACAAATAACGGGGCTTTCTCTAGTTCAGACTTCGTAATTATTAATATCTAATATGAGCAAAAAAATAGCATATACCAATAGAGACTTTGCTGGTTTAAGACAGGACCTAGTAAACTTCACAAAAGAGTATTACCCTGATTTAATTCAGAATACTAATGACGCGTCCATATATTCAGTATTGTTGGATTTAAATGCTGCGATTGCAGATAACCTTCATTTTCATATTGATAGAGTTTGGCAAGAAACTATGCTTGATTTTGCGCAACAAAAGCAGTCTTTATTTCATATAGCTAAAACTTACGGGATTAGAATTCCCGGATCTAGACCTTCGGTCGCATTATGTGATTTCAGCATAAATGTACCAGCAAAGGGCGATAAGGACGATGAAAGATATGAGGGGATCTTAAGAGCTGGAGCCCAAGTTTCTGGAGGAGGTCAAATATTTGAAACAATTTCTGATATTGACTTTTCAAACCCATTTAATGAAAAGGGTGAAACAAATAGGTTAAAAATTCCAAACTTTGATAATAACAATAAATTAATTTCATATACTATTACAAAGAGAGAACCAGTGGTTAATGGAGTTACTAAAATATTCAGAAAAGCAATTAATCAAAGAGATCAAAAACCTTTTATGAAAATATTTTTACCAGAGAAAAACGTTCTTGGTGTTACAACAATTATCCATAAAGAAGGTACATCATTTGCTGGTAACCCAACAAGTAGTGAATTCATTACAGAACAAAATAAATGGTATGAAGTACAATCTCTAGTACAGGATAAAGTTTTTGTTCCTAGTAAAACAGCCAATTCTGATAAAAAGAATTTTAAAGCTGGTGAATATGTTAAAGTTAATAACAAGTTTATTACAGAATATACACCAGAAGGTTATTTCTTTTTAACTTTCGGTTCTGGTAATGTGGATCCATTAGACAATTTAGACAATTATATAACAAATAACTTAAAAGTTAATTTGTCCACATACTTGAATAACATGTCATTAGGTGCAATACCAAAACAAGACACAACATTGTTTATCAAATATCGAATTGGTGGGGGTAAAGAAAGTAATCTAGGGGTTGGAGTTATTAATAACATAGAGAACATTGATTTTAGTATAAATGGTCCAAATCAGGTTGTAAACGAACAAGTTCTTCAATCTTTGGTTCTCACAAATATAACGCCAGCTGTTGGTGGATCAGATCAACCGGTATTAGAAGAACTTAGGGGAATGATAGCTTATAATTTTGCTGCTCAAAATAGAGCTGTAACATTAAATGATTATAAATCTATGATTGAAACCATGCCATCAACATTTGGAGCACCAGCCAAAGTAAATGTGATGGAAGAAGATAATAAAGTGAGAATCAAACTATTATCATATGATGAAAATGGTAATTTAACAGATGTGGTATCTAATACTTTAAAACAAAACATTGTTTCTTATTTGTCTGAATTTAGAATGATTAATGATTACATTGATATTGTAAGTGGTGAGGTAATCGACTTAGGATTACAAATAGATATACTTTTGGACAAGAATCAGAATCAGACAGAAGTTCTTAGAGAGGTTATTGGTGCCACAACAACATATTTTTCGATTGATAAAAGAAAAATGGGAGATCCATTATTTGTTGGTGAATTAATGAAAGAAGTAAATAATGTTCCTGGTGTTGTTAACGTTATTGAAGTTAGGGTTTATAATAAAATTGGTGGAGAATATTCATCATCTCAGGTTAGCCAAAGCTACAAAGATGCTGTCACTAAAGAAATTTCTCAAAGTAATATGACAGTATATATGAAGTCAAATCAAATATTTCAAATTAGATTCCCACAAAAAGATATACAAATTAGAGTTATAACCTTAGGAACGACTACATATTAACACATTTTTTGCTTATCTTTTTCTTAATGGAAAACAGATGAGTTTCTATTTATAGTTAATATGATTCAGAAGCACAGAATTAATACTCAATTACTGACGGATAAAAAGGTTGTTGTCGAGCTTAAACAGGATTTTGACCTATTGGAAATCCTTTCTTTAAAATTTACACAACAAGATGCCTATACATCATTATGTGCTGATTATGGGGTTGTTTGCGGTAGAATTTCAGTAAATAACGGGTTAGGTGTTCCAAATGCTAGGGTTTCAATACTTATACCCCTAACAGATCAGGATGAGTTTGATCCTGTTGTTTCCGCATTATATCCATATAAATTATCAAACGATAAAAACGACGGCGGATATCGCTACAATTTATTACCAGCTAGAAAACAGCATGGTGGCCACGAACCTACCGGTACATTTTTTGATCAAACAGATATACTAAGTAGAGAAGAATACCTTGAGGTATTTGAAAAATATTACAAATATACAGCTAAAACAAATTCTTCAGGTGATTTTATGATCTGGGGTGTTCCATTAGGAGAACAACAATTACACGTAGATGTTGATTTATCCGATATTGGATGTTTTTCATTGAGACCTGATGATTTTATAAGACAGGGTGTTGGTGTTGATTCATTTAAAAATTCGTATGCATTTAAAGCTTCTAACGATTTAGATTCATTACCACAAATTATATCTTTTGATAAAACTGTTGATGTATCTCCATTTTGGGGAAACATTGATTTATGTCAAATCGGAATAACAAGAACAGATTTTGATTTGTCTAACGAAGGGGTCAAAATAGAACCCAAAGCATATCTTTTAGGTTCATCATTTACAGAAGAAGGTAATAAGTCAGTTAATAAAAACTGTATGCCAAATGGTGGAATGGGTAATAAATGCAGTTTAATAACCCAAGAAACAAAGGTTGAGGTTTTAAGATTTAGTAATCGAAATGATGCCAACGGCAAACCAATACTTGAATTTTATGAATTAGAAGAAGATGTTGATGAAAGTGGTTCGTTTGCTGTAACACTTCCAATGAATATGGAATATGTTTATACAAATGAATTTGGTGAAAATGAAGTTACAAACGATCCAAATAAAGGTGTGCCAACATCAGCATGTTATAGATTTAGAATTTCATCAAAAAATGAATCATTAGGTAGAGTTAGACAGATTGGGGCTTATTTAGTTCCAAATATTAGAGAATATGCAACAACGGCAGCTGAAATTGATAAATCATATACCTGGTCAACTAATTGGAATGATTACCCTATAGGTGCACTAAACGATAACATGATTTTTAAAAATCTTAACGGTAGTTTTTACCCACAAGATTATTTTTATAGATTTAATTATAATAAAGTATATAGTATATCTTCATTTCTTAGTTCTTATGGGGCTGCAGAACAGTTAGGTATACAACAAATCTCACCTAAAGCTGAAGAGGATTGTGAAAACAACTCATTAACATTACCAATTAATCATGCAACTAAAACTATTAGTTTTGGTATTTTTTTGGCGATAATTTTAAATACATTTGAAAGAATAACATATTATACACTTATTGCTGCAATACAGGTATTAATTATTCCTTTTCAAGCGTTATATAATTGGCGAATATACTTAAGAGCTCTCGGTGTTACAATTATAGATTATTATCCATTTAGAGAAGGTGGTATTATTGATGTTGATAAAAAAGTTATTGAACCATTGCAAAGATTTGGTACAGTTAGGTTAGGTATTGCAATATATCCAGAATGTGAAACATGTGATAACTTGGATTATAGCAATGACTTACCAGTATTAGATCAAGATCCGGAAACAGTTTTTGTACAAGCAGCTAGTGGATCAGCACTCCCTGATAACTATATGATAACATATGGTTGTTCTGGTTATACAGATAGTGATTCGTCGGTGACTAGATTATATTTCATAATTCCAGGAAGCACATGTACACCGGTAACTGGTTTAACACCAACATATATTGGATCATATAATGAATCAATATTATTAAGTAATGGTGGAAGGTTTGTTGTTAAATTTACAAGTAGCGGCGGTAATACCGTGTTGAATTTAAATACTGAAACAATTAGTGGACAAACCGTTTATTATTTTGATGATGTCAATCAAAAAAGTTTTGTTGGTGGAGCAACAACCCCAACTTCTCCAGTACAATATAAAATATTTGATTCACAAACATCATTAACCGGAGGGTCTTCAAACAGTGGATTAAATAGTGAATTACAAGGTGGTTGTCAGCAATATGTTACAGTATACAAAGAATCAATTGTTGATGGAACTTATTGTACATCAAACGCATCAACACCATATAGTGGATTAACATCTGCAGACATAACCCAAGGTACCGTTTGTGGTTCTGGTAAAATTGCAGTCGGTCAAGTTATTAAAGGTGTAAATAGTAACCCTTGCGGTACGTGTGGTACACATAGTGGATATTCTGAATTCAGATATGGTTTATTTACAATTATACCAGCAGCATCAATTTCCAATTGGGGAGATAATTTTGATGCAATTACAGAGTACGCTAGAAGAAAACTTGTTGCTAAAGTTTTTTGTGGTGGTATTGCAAATTATAAATTTATCGATAACTGGTTAACCGGTGCATTATATATGTTTCCGTTTAAAGCAAAAGTTAGATGGGATGATGAAGAAACCTTAGATTTAAATGTTAGAAGAACAAAATATTGCCCAGACTTAGTTTATTTTAAAGCTGGGTCACCAGAAAATCCAGATAAAAGATTTTATTATAGATCTACATATTTTAATGGTACATCATTTAGTAGAAGTGACAGAGAAGGTTTAGGTCATCCAACAACAATTGTTGACCTAGGACCAAGAGATGAATTCATAAAAGAGATTTGTACAGACCCTTCATTAGATCCAAACTGTTCGGTTATAAGAAGTATTGGGCCAACATCATATCAAAATTTTAAAGAACTTTTTGGTTTATATATAAATTATAAATTAGATTATTTGGCGACAGATCAAAGTACAACTGGTAGTTATGAATCCTTTTTTGAAAATAACGGATATGGTTCATATGGTAGTATAATGAATGGAGATATCTTACAATTAATATCTATTAATAATGAAGCGGGAATAGAAGAATTTGATTTACAAAACAGAAATTATGCAGTTTATACCCCACAAGTATTAGACGTGGAATCTTACCCAGGATTACTAGACGGCGGTCCATTACCGATAAATTTTGTTTTAGATGACGGTGATGGCTACAGAGTAAGAGCTTGTTTAAATGAACCAGGTAGATTAACAGAATCTTCTCAGCAAGTTCCATTTTATTTATGGCAAAAAAATGGTACTGGGTTTGGTAGTGGTGTTAGCCAACATTGGGATTATGATAATATCGAGGTACAACCTTTACAAGGAATGACAAAAAATTATAAGTATGTTGGAGATAGCACACATAAATATATTTTATTCCCAATGACAAAACAATATAGTGGAGATACTTTTACATACGCCGGAATATCATATGCTGATGTTATTGCAAATGTTGAAACAACAGGTACAACACATACAAACTACTCAAATCAAGAAGAGGGGTTTACTGTTCTTGAGATAGCAACTGGAAGTGAAGATAACCCATTAACTGGAACATTATGGATAAGAACTGGTGAAACAGGAAACTGGGCATCAAAATCTTGGAATGATGATGTTGATTTTATTCTAAAACCAACAACAGTAAATTATGATGGAACTAAACAAATATTATCTACACCATTCTTGTTTTACTTTGGTTTGAGACCGGGCAAGACTGCGGTTGATAAATTTATACAAAGGTTTGGCCCTAAAGGTGCATTCCCATCTACTGATTAATGGAAAAGAAAACTATCATATTACCAGGTTTAGAATATTATAAATCACCATCTGTTGATTTAACAACTAGAATTTCATTAGATACTAATGAAGAACTATTAAGAGAAGGTGATAGGTCAATTATTTTGGATTTAGAACAACAATTTAGTGATGAAAGAAATGAAATTACAAACTATAAGATATATGGTAAAATAAGAATGATTTTTAGAAATATGTATGAGGGTGCTGCGGGTTATGGTAATTTGGAAGAATACTTAGCATTACGCGGAGATGGGTCTAATAATGTGTTTACTGGTTATTTACCATATGATGAGTTTGCGTTTATTAGAAGAGACACATATCGTGAAGATATTAATATACCTTCAATTAGTGGGTCGACGTATGGAACATATACACCAACATTTTCATTACCGGTAAATTCCAGAAACAAACATCAGAACATATCTAATATGAATGCCCCATATCACAATTGGAATCTTCATTTAAGTTATGTTTATAGTGCCGATACTGAATATGATATGTCATATACATTAAGTGGTGCAACAAGTTATTCATGTAATAATACAACTCAAATATGTTTTAAATCAAAAAATGGTATACCATGTAGAGTTGAAAGTAAAACAGGTTATTATAAACTTACAACACCAGTACCACACGGTATTAATGAAGGTGAATATGTTATAATATCATCAGTATCGTCTATAAGTGGGAAAACATATTCTGTTTCGAGCTTAGGTGATAACAAATATAACTCTTCAAAATATGTTATTAATTTAAATAAACAACAGTTTAGTGGATCAACAACATTACCAACACTTATTACAATAAAAAGATGTATTGATGAAAAAAATATTAGTGGAACAACATCTTCATATTATGTACATAAACATAAAATATTAACTAAAGAAAAAGATTATATTTTAGATAAAGCTGGATTTGAATCTTCAATATTTGAAGATGAAAAAAAGTTATTATTAGAAAATAGTGCCGGGGTTAATGATGTTTTGGTAGAAAGAAATAGAGGTGAATCTCTAATATATGATTTTAGAGAACCATTTGTCTTAAGTGGGTTAACAAATAATCTTGGTTATACACCAAGTGAAATATATGTTTCGGTTTTATTCAGAAACGGATCTGGTTATTTTGAGTACCCACCTAAAGTAGGATATAAATTTCATTTACATAATGAATGGATAGATAATCACTTCAGTGGATCGACAAAATTAGAAACCAGTTTAACCGGAACTAACTTCACTGTTAGTGGTACAACATTTACATCTGGTAATACTACACCAATAGGAACAATACTAACCGGTGCTTTTGTTGAATACAATGAAGTTGATTTAAAAGAAAGAATTATTTCAGAATCATTACATAAAATAGTAAATCCAGTAACTATTTTTGATCATGAACAAGATCAAAATGTTGTTGAGTTTAGTGGCGCAACAGCAAATAATAAAATGGGTTTACTATATCAACCACATCACAGGGTTAAGCTAAGGCAACTATCCGAATATGTTGAAACGTCAAATACAAAAAATATTGCTGATCTTCCGGATAATGCTAAATATTTTCCAGAAGATGGGTTATGGAAATGGAGAGATGTGTTTGATCACGGGTTTATTGATGAAGACGGTAATGGTACAGACTATCCTTTTGTGAATGGTCAACATTATGTTAAAACTGATTTAAACTTTTATTTTTTTAATGAAAGAGAATACAACAATAAATCTGATGGTTTTAAAGGATTTGGTAATATAAATTGTTAAAATGAAAATATTATATAAAAATATTGATCAATCTTTGTTATTTAATACAGAAACAGAATTTAGAACAAATGCTGGATGGGAAGAGAATTTCTTAGTCTATCAAGATCAGATTTTAAAAAGTATAATAAATCCAATTGAAAACTATGAAACAGTAAGATATATACATGAACCATATAATGTAACAATTTCTGGAGTCCAAACATTACAATGTGATATTTGGTTTTATTTTAATTTCCTAAATAGCTCTAATACATATGCAAATGGTTTGGATTATAACTTAATTGGAATCAGTGCACAAGAAAATGCTAAGTTATTAAAACACACAGCAAATAGTTTTTTTAGGTTAGAATTTTATACAACGCCATTTAGAGAAACTCAAAAATTGGTTTTTGCTAAAAACCTATCAATTCCGTTAGGCCAAAAAGTTTATGACATAAGTTTAAAAGATACAATTTTTGTACCAGTATTCAATGGCAACAATTATAGAAATACAGAAAACATGTATATGTTTTGGTTTCCAGATAACACTGTTTATACTGGTACTACTTTTTATATGACAGCAAGATTTTTTAACGCTGAAGATGGTACAATTACTAGATTTTTAAATAGAGATCTAACTATAAACAATTCTGATCTAATTGATGGCACTAGAGTTGGGTTAGCTTCAAATCCTGTTAAATTTTATGAAATGAATCCAAATGTCAGTACAAATCCTGAACAAAATGTTTATTATAGAGTGGTGTTTAAAAGACCTGAACATACATATGTGATAACAAGAGGACTTGGTAATAATTGTGATTTTAGCGGTGGATATGCAATAAAACAATAAAATGAAAAAATTAAAATACGAAATTTTAAGAAAAAATATTTTAAGTGTATCGTTAATATCATTAACCAGTAAGAATTGGAAAGATGAGAAAAACAACATTATATCCTGGACTGGCACCACATATATTGGACCATCCGTTAGTGATGTTGTATATAATACAAACGAAACATTACCATTAATTAAGGGATATTATAAATGGAATGGAACAACTTGGGTATCGATTACAAAATTTGCAGCATATGATGATTATAACATACCATTATTTTTAGAATCAAAAGCAGATGAACTGGGTGTTATGGTTGGGTTTGATGGTGATATTGAACAAACTGAACAACTTTGTAATTTTGTTTATTCAGCAAATACCGGAAACACGTTAACAGTATACAATTCGGCTAGTAATATAAAACTAAAAAGAATTGTTGATGCAACATTTACAATTAATTGGGGTGATGGGTCGGCTACCCAGTCTATAGGTATTTTAAGCGGTTTAACGAAGACTTATTCAACAGCTGGCACAAAGTCCGTTTCTATAACAATGACAGCCCCATGGAAGACAGAAACCGTTACAAAAGACATTAAATTACCATTAATTAGTAATACCCCAACAGATTTAGCAGCATTTACATACTCCGGCTCAACATTACCATATTTTAATACCTCTGATGATTATTTACAATCTGGTAGAACACAAAATTATGGTAACATATATGATTATTCTGCAAATACTTTTACTGGAACCACAACATTTCTAGCCCTGGGGCAAAGTAGAAAAATTGAAAAAAAATTATACGGTGGTAACACATATAGTGGTGTAACAGGAACAACAGTAACTATTGAGGGCTCGGTGTTTAATTGTGATAAATACATAATCGATGATTTAACATATCTTGATTTATCTGATGGAACAACGTATATTACTGGTAATACTTCAACATTTACATCAGAAACTCAATTCACAAAAAAATTAACTAGAAATGATCATTATCTTGGTTTTATTTCAGAACCCGTTGTTTATTCTGACATTTTTGTTGAGAGAGGAAAAATGGGAGTATCTGAATTTAACTTAAGATTAGGTGAAATAGATAATATAGGAGAATTAGATATCTATGGAAATGGATTTTTCGTGGTGAAAAAACAATAAAATTGTATTTATAAATAAAAGAACATGGCAGTAGGAAGTTACGGAACAATAAGACCAGCAGATGTGTCCCCAGAAGATGTAGAAATTATACTTCATTATGTGGCAAATAGAGCATCAACAACAGAACCGACACTAACAAAGTTGGATTCATCTGATATTCTGACCCCGGTTTTTCATAATTCAGAAACGGGAGGAACATCCGATACCGAAATTTTAGGTGGTTTATATAATCTTAGACTAAATAGTGACACATTTAGTGACTTAGGTATCTACACTTTACACCTTAGACCAAAACAAATTAGAACAGAAATTACTGATTGTGGTGTTTTAGCATCGTTACCATCAGTTAGAGGGCTGGTTATAGATTTAGGTAATGTGGGTACAGACGATAGAAACAAGTTTGTTCCACAAGGTCTTGTTGGTTATAGAGTAGAATATATTGACAAATCAAATTCACAAAAAGTTCCTAATTTTTATAGAGTAGTAACTTCATCATTTTATTGCGAACCCGTTACAACAAATTTAACAAATAGTACGCAAAAAGCGATTAGATATAGATATTCAGATGCCCCCACTAATTTAGTGTTTTTAACACTTACACCGTCTTCTGCACCTAGCAATCGACCAAATGTAACACCATTTATCGGGGAACCATCACAAAATATTATTTTAACCAACAGTTATTTTAACCCAACCACCGTTGAGGTTGAAATGGTTGAGCATGATGCATCAACACTTGCACTCGCACTTTATGGTAATCAAAGTAAGGCGTTAAATTCTGGTATTTACACAATTTATGACAATAACAATAATAACGCGATTTATAAACAGTTCAATCTTTATGAGGTAAAAGACGACCTTAACGAAACACTATATGAGATTCGTGAAGAAAAAACTGATATAGACCAAACATTAAACTTTGACGATATTACCGAATAATGGCAACAAGAAAAGTACCAAGTCAGGCTGCTAGTGGTTTCGAAACTTTTAGCGACAGTATTGTTGGAAGACAAATTACTGACGGTACTAGTCAATTAACTAACTCAAACTTTGCTTTAGATAGGATCATTCCCGAAAAAGACACAAAGAGCTTTAAAACAGCACCATTTTCTGATTTTCTTACCTTAGAGGATCTTAAGATAGAAAATGATGCCCCAACAACGGTTAGACAATCTAATGGAGAAAAAAGGCCAATAAGATTTAATTCAGATAAAACAGAAGGGTCTAAATCACTATTTGGTTCACTAAGAGAAAGAATTAGAGTTTCAGTTGGTAGAATTCTTAAAAATTACCCAGCCGCGATTTATGTTAATTCGGAAGGTTTATCATCCACTTCAGATTATTCTGCTGAAAATATTGTTTATAATCCAACAACAGATAAAACAACATTTAATATTAAGTCAAGTAAATTCTTTAACCCATTTGATATAGTTTTATCTGAACCGGTTGCAAACGATTTACTTTCAGTAGACAATGAAATTAGAAATCTATTTTCATCATACAACAAATATAGTATTGCTATTGGTGATAAAACATATAACATATCAAAATATACTGAACCAACATCTAATAATGTTGTTTCATTGGAAGTTTATGGAAAACCATTTACTGGTTCGACATATTCAACAAGTTATATAATTAGACCAAACAATTCTATTGTTGAAGAATTTTATCTTGGTTTGGATGATTTAGAACAAACATTATTAAATAGAGAAACATTTCCCATATTTCAAGCGTCGTTTAAAGTTCCTAGAACTAGTTTAGATGAAACAAAAACAGATTTAATTTATGTTTTAGTGGAATGGCCGGTTTCAAAAGATGGGTGGAACCCGCAAACAACCGGTTTAAAATTTGATGAGTATATAACTAAGTTAAACGACTTAGCAACAGAAATTGATGATTATAAATCAAATTTAGTTACCAGATTTTTAGTTGCACCACAATTATTTGAATTCGACACTGAAGACCAAAAGATTGATAAAATATTTCAACTTTATGGTCAAAGCTTTGATAAAGTAAAATCGTTTATTGATAACATTGCATACATGAGAAATGTGTCATATGATTCAATAAACAATATTCCGGATGTTTTTCTTAAAAATCTTGCTAACACATTAGGTTTAAATACTATTAATTTATTTGATCAAAAAACATTAGAAGAACAAATATATAATTCTTCTAAATCGGTTTATAATGGTTCATCTATCGGTAAAAACTTGGTAGATGGTGAGTTAGAATTTTACAGAAGATTATTAGTTAATCTAGCATTTATATATAAGTCAAAAGGAACAAGAAGTAGTATTGAGTTTTTCTTAAAATTCATTGGTGCTCCAGATCCAATGATTAAAATCAATGAGTATGTTTATAATGTAAAAACGGCGATTTCTAAAACTTCAACAGAAGATGATATTTTTAATGTTATTAATAATGTTGCAGTAAATAATAATGTAACGTTTAATTCAACAACATACACATATAGCTTACGTGCGATAACCGGAATGACAACATTCAGTAATACTACTGATTATCCAATCGATACTGACACATTTTTACCAAAAACCCCAACAACAAATCAGGATAATATATTTTTCCAAATGGGGTCTGGATGGCATAATGTTAGTTTAGATCATAGATCTTCAGACATTATAGATACAGATAACTCTAGTGGTACGTTTATTGACGGCGAATTCGTATTAACAGGTAGAACAAAAACAATTTTAACAAAATCAAAACCATATTCATATGGTGAAGAATTTTTTGACATATATAGAACATTCCCAGGGTTAGATTATGGTTACACATTAGAAAGTAAAATAGACAATGTCAAAAGTCAAGTTGTTGATGATTTAACAAGTACTGGTTTAATTCTAAACAGAAAAAATATCAGTGTGTTTGTTAGCCCAGCTAACGCAAGCAATTATGATATATGGAGAAAGTCTAGAGAATTAGAGGTGGTATTTGGGAAGAATAGTTTAGAAGTACAAAGTGATGTAAGTTTTGCTGAATATCTTGAAAATACTTTCTCAAAACAGGTAATTAATTCAAACTTAGTAAAATACAAAAAAAATTATATACATCTAGAAGATGTTTATCAAGATTATGTTAATCAATTAATTTCTTCTGGGTACACGCCATATGACATGGTTGATTCAACAGATTTTGTTAATCAAATGAGTCCATATTGGTCAAATGTTTTAGAACAAATTATACCATCAACAACATTATGGATGGGCGGTAATTTAATAGAAAACAATATTTTTGCTAGACCAAAGTTTTCATATAGAAAACCTTGCAAACCAATTGAAATAGTTGAGAATTTATATCCAGATTTTGAAACCTTTATTGAAGAGGACTTAGAAACAATTGTTGGTGAACCGGATCACCTTAGAGGTTTAATGTACCTTACTGGTGTTACTTTCACATTGAAAATGGATATTGATGGTATCGAATATAGCGGAACAACATCACAAGTTAAAATAACTGGTAGCACATTGTTTGATACCGGGTATACCGCAACAAATAGTTGTGGTGTTTTAACTAGCTCATCAACCAGTATTCCTTTAATTTGTGATTATAAAAACTGGGTTAAATTAAATCTTTCAACAACAAAAACACTTTGGAGAAATGCAGTAATTGCACTAGTTGACAAAATTAATTTAACATATAACAATCCAGTTGCTGGTCACATACCAACAGAATCACCATACAGTGGTGTAACTTATGGTTGTTCATCACTTCCTGATGGATGTAATGGGTATACACAATTAGTGTCTTATGAATTTTTTACGGATAATGATGGTGTTGAAAAAGTTAAATTTATTGCACACAGCAATTCTGGTTGTTTAGAAAAAAGATATTTAGATTTTTATTTTGATGCTGATTATAACTATTCACTACCAAAGTGTAGTTTAGATTTAGAATTTACAACGGTTTGCCCTGACGGTGTTTTATACCCCGTTTACACAGGATCAACAGCATGTAAATTAAAATCAGATATAATTGTTAATATTACCGGTGCAACTGTTCAATCTGGTGAAACATATGGTTGGGGAATTTACGTGCAAAGAAATTCAATTCCAGTTATAAATGCATATGGTGGTTATAGTTCAACATATACTGACACAACATTTGCACAGGTTAGTGGAAATACATGTCAGTTTAAAATATCAAATGTGTATGAAGATGAAATAATAGATTTATTATTTACTGACGCAGCCAATTGTGATAAAAAAGTGAGAATTGATGGATTAAATTTACAATATGTTGAATTCCCAACAGAAACCCCAGATCAACCAATAGTTGTTAATACTGGGTTTACTATACACCCTAGAGTTCAATATAGAAATTCATACAATTATGGATTGAAGCATGATACAAAGGTTTTAGTACTAAGCGGTGCAACAATCAATAGCTCAACAACTCCAGCTAATATTCAAAGTTATATTACTGCAGGAACTTTAGTTAAAAAAGACGTTAAAGATATTGTTTCTGGAAATACAATTGTTTCTGCAACATATCTTCCATGTTCAACATTATCAAGTGGTGCATTTGAAGCTGCAGAATTAAGTAATAATTATTCCTTCTCATATTCATACACAACATATACAGTATCTAGAATTGATTCTTTAGGTTCAGTTAAAACTAGTGTTATTAGTGGAAGGACAATTAGCGGAACAACAGTTGTTTTTGAAGTACTACCAACAAGTAAATTTAGAGTTTATACAAATAAAGAGGTTGATGAAACTGATGGTAATATAACAAAAAGAAGTGGTTATGTATTTGATACTAGATCCCCAGAATTCTTACAAATAAAACCTGAAACACCAATAGAACCATGTTGTAATTATCCATCAGATTATTATGATACTGGTGATTATATTATAACAGAGAAAGGTGAGCTAATTGAAGTAATCGCTGTTGACTTAAATTACTGTAATATTAATATGTATTATAACATAAATGTTACAGGTAGTTTACCAACAAATTTAATTACATTTAATGGTAATTCAAATTACTTAGCATTACTTGAACATGAATACATTGGATTTGAAATAGTTAGTTCATCAATGCAACAATATTATACTAATGAGTATTGTACAACAGTACCATCAATTGCATCACTAGAAAGAAATTATTCAAATGTAATTACTGATTCTCCAGCATATACATGCGTTGGATCATACCCAATAATAACACCACAACCTACACCTACACAAACACCAACACAGACACCAACATCTACACCAACGCCAACACCTAGTTCAACTGCGACGCCAACCCCGACACCAACAGCAACGCCGGTTCCGCCAACAGCAACACCAACTAGCACACCTACACCAACGCCAACAGCAACACCTGCTGATGACTTCTGTGTTGATATTGTATTTACTGGAGCAACAGCAACTCCAACACCTACTCGTACATCAACTCCGACGCCAACTAGTACAACAGCACCTACACCAACGCCAACTAGTACAACAGCACCTACACCAACCCCAACACCAACTAGTACAACGGAAGGAACACCCGATCTTTTAAAAACCTTCTATTATGATGGAAGAATATGTGAAGATAACACTAATTGGGAAAATAATACACCACAAGAAGTTGCAGATTATGTATATCACTTATTAACTCACCCAAATGAATCTTATGGTGGTTCACAATATGGTTATTATTCATCTGAAGGTTTAGGTGTTGGAACACACATATATACTCAACTCGGATTCTGCAGTGTATGTAATTTTACTAGAGCCATATCAAGTTCTAGTGTTCTAAGTGTGGCCGATGCTACAATTGTTAAAGTTGTTGATGGTATAATAACTGAGTTTACCCCATTAACTTCATTTACACATAATGCAATTTCATGCCCTGTCACCATTTATAACATTACTACAGGTCAAACAGATCCATCAATAGAAGGTTGTACAGAATTATCTGGACCATATCCGATTGCTAGATATGGTAACAATTCAGATTGGACATCTGTAACTAGATTTTATACGGATTCTAGCATGTCGATACCATATAATGGGCAAAATAAATGGTATGCAACAGATGCACCATCAAACTCTGGAACAGAATTAAAAATAGATAATAATGGTAATGTCACAGACTCATACGCGTGTTAAAATATAATAAAAAATGTTAA